>MDTB01147153.1_pt1 | contig 12623 bp, 15 predicted proteins | sample 811161 | NCBI WGS metagenome assembly MDTB01 (sample SAMN05326650, study PRJNA326480) | marine metagenome | isolation source: seawater | place: Mediterranean Sea | collected 2009 | reverse complement strand
TGCACTGATTTCATCATTTCAATTATCTTTAGAATCATACTATTTATTGCATTCTTCTTATCCTGCTGGATCAAATACCTCTATCGAGCGTATAGAAGACTTGTTAATTGATAATGGTGATTTAGTGAAAAAAAATAAAAACCCTTTTACAGGACATTATTTTTCATCAACTGATCCTTCAGGCTTATGTCTCTATTCATATTTTTCTGATAGTAATCACTATTACATAGAAGTTTATGGCTATTTAAATGAGGATGTTATTTTAATTTTAGAATAATTTCTTTGAGTATTTAAAACGCCCTCTTCACTTTGAAAAGGGCATTAATATAATTGTTATGATTCAGCTGATTCTTTTGTTTCAGAAGTTTCTACTTCTTCTTGTGTTTCAGCGTCTGCTTTTTCTGTAACGTCTTCTTTTGTTTCTTTTTTAGATTTTTTTGGCGTGCTCTTTTTATCTTTTTGTTCTTCTTCTGCTTCCACATTAATTGTTATTGTAATTTTTACTTCAGGATGAATTGAAACTGGAATTGTGTATTCACCAATTTCTTTTAAAGGTTGAACACCTTTTAAGTCGTGCTTGTCTATCGTTGTTTTATACGTTTTATTTGTTTCATTAACGATGTCGTTTAAACTAATTGAGCCATATAATTTACCTTCATCATGACTTTTTACTTTAAAAGTAATTGTCTTTTTATCAATTTCGTTTTGTATAGATAATGCTGCTTTTTTTATTTCTTCTTTTCGTTTGTTTGCTTTTTTTTGAATTGAAAGAATTTTTGTTTCATTTTCTTTATTTGCTACAACTGCATAATTTTTTGGAAGTAAATAGTTTCTAGCATAGCCTAATTTAACTCTCTTTTTTTGGCCTAAATTAAACGATCCTTTTTTTTCTTCAATAAATATAACTTCAATTTCTTTTGCCATTATAAGTCTCCTAGCTTAGTTATCTATGTAATATGGTAGCAAGCCCATAAAACGAGCTTTTTTAATATTGTTAGCTACTTTTCGTTGCCATTTTGCTGTTAAGCCAGAGTTTCTCTTAGGTACAATTTTACCTCTGTCTGTTATAAAGCGAGATAAAATTTTTGTATCTTTATAATCTAATACTTCAATTTTATTTGCTGTAAAATAGCATACTTTTTTTGAACGTCTTCTTTTTATTTTTGAATTTCTTTGTTCCATTTACTTTCCTCCGTTAAGTAGTTAATTCTTCTTCTTTTATTTGATCTGTGGCACGATCAAGCATTTGGAAGTTGTCAGCAACAACTTCGATCCACTGGCGTTCTTCGCCATCTTTTTGATATGTGTCTGCCCTTAGTGAACCTTCTATAGAAACTAATTTTCCTTTTTTTAAATATTGGCCAGCAATTTCACCTAATCGTCTCCAGGCTACGATGTTTAAATAGTCCGTTTGACTTTCTTCTTGGTCTTTACGTTTTACACGATCAATAGCAATAGTAAATCTTGCAACTGTAATACCAGAAACAGTTACTCTAACTTCTGGGTCTTTTACTAAACGGCCAATTAAAAATGTTTTATTAAACATAACTTCTCCTAAAATGGGACACTTTCACCAAGCTCTGTTGATGGTTCGTCCATTTTTATTTCGTCATTAAAATTAAAATTTTCAGATGCAGGTTGTTCGGGTTTAACTTCTTCGAATACAGGGATATCGTTTTGAGCTTCTGCAGTTTGTGGGGTATCATTTCCTAGTTTTTGAATTTCTCTTGCCTCTACCTCTGTTACATATATGCGTTTACCTTCATTGTTTTCATAGTTTCTCGTTTTAATTGAACCAGAAACCAATAGAAGCGATTGGGCTTCAAAACTTTCAGTTTGGGTTGCTAAATCGCCCCAACAAACGATGTCTAACTCATCTACTTTTGCTGGCATATTTTCAATTGCAGGTCTATTTACTGATAGTTTGAAGTTTGCGTAAGAATCTCCCGAATTAGTTACTTTTTGGACAGCTTTATCTTTTAATTTTCCAATAAGAATTATTCGATTTTGTTTTGACATTTTAAACTATTTTTGTATATTCTTCTTTTGTTAAAATTGAATCTAAAGTTACTATAAGATGTCTGAATATTTTTTCATTTACTTTAAGATCTTCTTGAAGAAGTTCAAGCTGATCTTGTGATGCTATAAATCTTAATTGATAGTAATAGCCTTGATTTTCTTTCTTTAATTCCATTGCAAAATCTTTTAAGCCTAAATCTTTAAATTCAATGATAGAAGCTTTTGCTTTTGTTAAAATGTTTTGTAAATTATCTGTTATAGTCTGACGTTCAGCCTCAGAAAACTTTGTTTGTATTATAAATAAAATTTCGTAACCTTTTGATTTCATAAAATCTCCTATTAGTAATAAACGGCGAATAATAATAACAATAAAAAATAGAAAAATCAACTATTTTTCAGTGTTTTTTTTCGTTTATCTTTTAGTTTCTATGCCTCTTTAAAAAGATGCATATTTTGCAACGTAATTGTACTATTTTTTTCGACTGTTACATTATTTAATTCTACGTAAGGGCCAATATGACAATTTGATCCGATTGTTGTTTTTCCACGAAGAATTGTAAAAGGTTCGATAATGGTGTCATTTCCAATTTGGACTGTAGAGTCGATAAACGTTGAACGGGGATCAATAATGGTTACGCCATTTTTCATCAATTTTTCATTGTTTAAATTAAAGAGAATTTGATTTGCTTTTGATAAATCTAGTCTGGTATTTATTCCTAAAACTTCGTAATTATTTTCTGTGCAAAATGAGGTTACAACTTCACCTTTAGTTTTTAATATTTCAATAATATCTGTTAAATAATATTCCTTTTGTTTGTTATTGGTTGATAAATTAAAGATATGTTCGACAAGGCGTTTGGTATTAAATATGTAAACACCTGAATTGATTTCTTTTATTTGTGCTTCTTCTTCATTACAATCTTTTTGTTCTTTAATACCTAAAACGGTTCCCATTTCTCCACGTAGGATGCGCCCGTAACCATGAGGGTTTTCTAGCATGGTTGTTAAAATTGTTGCGCTTGCATTTGATTCGTTATGTATAGCAATTAATTGTGCTAGTGTATCTTTTTGAATTAGCGGACTGTCTCCCGTAAGAATTAGTGTTGAGCTATCGTCATCTTCGTTTAAATGGGTCATCACTTGTTGTACGGCGTGTCCTGTACCTAGTTGTGTTTTTTGTTCAACGTATGTAATTTCACTATTTCCAATGATGGCTTCAACTTCGTTTCCTTGGTGCCCAATAACGATATAGAGTTTATTGTCTTGATTATTTACCGCGTCAATTACATATTGGATAATGGGTTTACCAGCAAGTTCGTGTAGTACTTTTAGTTTATTTGATTTCATTCGTGTGCCTTTTCCGGCCGCTAGAATAATTACGTTATTTTTCATTATATGTGTCCTCTTAATTTAGAATGTTTTAAAAATTTATTAGCTGGGTATCAAAAATAATGCCATAATTAGTATAGCAGCTTATATACTTTATTCTAGATAAAAAAAATATTTTTGGAGGAACTATGAAAATAATTGTTAAAGCTAATCATGTTGATATTACCCAGCCCCTTAAAGATTATGCAGACAAAAAGATGACGAAGTTGGAACGTTTTTTTGACTTAATTCAGATGATTAAAATCACTTTAGACATAAAAAGTAATTCCAATGGATCAGATAGACAAATTGTGTCTGCTATTATAGACACAGATACTACTGTTATTGTTGCTAAGCAGAAATCTGCTGATATGTATTCCAGTATAGATCTCGTTTTAGACAAACTTGAAGTTCAGTTAAAAAAACATAAAGAAAAATTAAAAAAACATAAAGGTGCTTTATCAAGTAGTCAAACCTATTCAAAAGAAAAAAATAATTCTCAAAATGTTACAAATAATTTAATTAGTGAACGGTATATAAAAAAACCAATGGACCCTGAAGATGCCATTACGATTATGCAAGATGAAAAACTCAAGGTATTGGTATTTCGTGATATGAGCGAACGAATAAGTGTTGTATTTCCAGTTGATGATGATGAGTATGGGTTAATTACGACTTAGCTTTTAAGACTAGATCGCTTAACTCAGAGGTTCCCCATAACTTGTTTAGATAGTTCTCATCTATTGAGAATTCTGTTGGATATAGTTTTAAAATAGAGAAAAATAATGTTTTCGCAATTTGTTCAGTGTTAACTAGATTTCTATGGGTAACAGTCAATTTTATACCTTCACATAGTTGGTTTTTGTATTTGGGGTTTTTGACTTTACCTTTGATATCTTTTGGTGTAAAACTCGTTGGTTTAATTGTAACTCCATGAAGTTTTTTTCGGTTAATTTCATTTGCCAGCTTTGCACCATTTATCCATGGCGCACCTATGGCCAAAAAGGGTGTTTCTGTTCCTCGCCCTTCACTAATATTTGTTGCTTCAAAAATAACGGTTGCTGTATATAAGAGCGCTGTTTCAAGATCTGGAATATTGGGTGAAGGAGCGATCCAATCTAAATTACTTTGATCGTACCATTTTGATGCACTCCAATTTTCTAGTTCAACTACAATTAGTTCAGGAGAGTTTGGGATCCATTTTTTTTGGTTAATTTTCTTAGCTAATTGGCCTGGTGTTAACCCGTAACGCAGTGGGATAGGGTAAGGCCCAAGAAATGATGTATATTCTTTATTTAGATTAGCGCCTTGTTTTTTTTGTGTTGTTATTGGGTTTGGCCGATCTAAAACCATAAACGTGATATTTGCTTCAGCCGCAGCTTCCATAGCGAGTCCCAGTGTTGAAATATACGTGTAACAGCGGGCTCCAATATCTTGAATATCATAAATAAGAATATCAATTCCTTTTAATTGTTCTTGTGTAGGCTTTTTGCTTGACCCATATAAACTTATTACGTTTATAGAATCGACTTTATTTTGGCCGTTTATTTTTTCGCCAGCAGGATGATTCCCAAAAAAGCCATGCTCTGGTGAAAAAATGACTTCTAACGAACTATTAGGTATTTTTTTAAGACAACTTATATTGGACTCCCCTAAACTTGTGACACCGGATTGATTAGTAATTAAACCTATTTTTTTCCCAATTAGTAAATCTTGTTGATTACCGCAAATTGAATCTATGCCTAGTTTTATAGGTGGATGTATTTTAGCTATTAGTAGGTTTGAAAAATACATAACCATTAAAATAAAGTAAATTATTTTACGATTCAGGAACATGAATTAATAATAGCAGATTCTATTTTAACTGTTATCCACCAATTTTTTTGATGAATTCAGAAATTATTTTTGTAATGTCATCAACAACGGCGTTATTTGCAGAAAAACCTCTATTTAATAAACTCATATCTAAGGCTACTTTTGATACATCAACATTGGCCGATTCAATTGACTCTGTAAATAATTCACCATATGTATTTGAACTATCTGTTCCAATAGCATCTCCTGATGTTTTTGCTGTAAACGCTTCACCAGATGAGATAGTTGTTTTGTATGCTCCTCCTGTTGTAGAGACAAGGCCTTGTTTGTTTTGGACTGTTGCTACGGCAACTTTGTAGAGTGGCACTGGGTTTTCAGAATCAGGGTCTCCCACAAGAACTCCCCCATCTTGAAATGCTACGCTTGAATAATTTTTGGTTTGAATTGCTTCCATTGCTGTAGATGTTATATTCCCGTTTGCGTCGACGGGAAATCCAAATAATTTACGACCGAATGGGTCAACAATATAGGTATTCGATGAATCGACCATAAAACGACCTGATCTTGTGTAAAGAGGTGAGCTGGGTTCTATTTCGTTTGCATTGGATGAAATATTGAAGAAACCTTCTCCAACAATAGCTAAATCCATGTTTGTTCCAAGGCCTAAATTTCCTTGAGTAAAATCAGTGCTTGTTGAGCCGAGCTGCATACCACTTCCAACTTCTACCGGATTTTTTGTTTCTGTTCCTCCAAAAATTGCTTTGGTATACATTGTTGTAAATGATGCAAATGTGTATTTATATCCAGGCGTATTAAAGTTATTTGCATTTGCTATTGCTATTCTTAGGGCGCTTCCTAATGCTTTAATTGAATTTTTATTTTGTACATATAAATCTAACATTTTTTTCCTTTTTACTTTATCTGTTTTGTAGGTATCTAAGCTTTACCCATTTTATTCTTTTTGTAAACATTTTTTATGCAGCTTCTACGATATTTACATCTTTTAGAAAATGTAGGTCCTCCATTAGTTTTGGATCTGTTTTTTCGATAATTTCAGATTCATTTTTTAATCGTTTTAAATTTTTTGATAATTGTTTTAACTGATGTTCTAAGGCTAAATTAGAAGGGTCATTTTCTAGATGGATTTTTATTTTTATATAGTCCTCTTTGATAATTGAAAACATAGCTCTATTACATTGATGCTTTAATTCTTGTAATTCTTTTGCAGAAATAAATTTGCCTAGCTTTTTTAAATCTTGTAATGTTTCTTTAATTTTACTTTTTATTCGCTTATATTCATCTGTTTCTAAACTTGGTAATGATGCTCGTGTTTCCAACAGGGAACGTAAACTTAATAATAGGCGTAATGATGCAATTTTTTTAGCTTGATTCTCAATTTTTTCTATATTGATATCTTGATATTGCTTATCTTCGATTGTTTTTTTGCAGATTTTTATTTCTTTTTTGTTTTTTAATTGATCAAAAAAACTTGATCTAAAGTGTGATTGAATTAATAGGTTTCTTAGATCTGTTTCTAAATGCTCTTTTTCGGTTAGTATTTCTTCTTTTTGCTTGTTTTTTTGTTGATCTGTATCAGAATGGGTATCTGGTTCATTGTCGATGGGCCCTGCTTTTTCTGGACTTATAAATGGTGTTAATCCTTCGTTTTCCATTTTTTTGTTTAACTTTGCAAGGTAGTTATTGATTTTAAATTTTGATAAGCCAGCAATTGCATTATATTTTTCAAATGCTTGAACTAATTTGGAGACATCGTTGGTTTCAAGTTTGATATTTACTAGTTCTCTATCTAATTCACTTGCTAGAGAATAATTAATTTCGTCTTTAATTTGATTTTGAAACTTTTTAATTTCACTATTATCAGCATTAAACACGTTGGCTTGTTTGGCTGTTTCAAGTAGGGAGTAGTAGGTACTATAATTATAAAATAATCCAGCTTGCATCTTATCATTAAATGATAGCGCAATTCTAAGATATTGTTTTTTTAATTGTTTTTTTAAGTCTGTGTGAATGATTTTAGTAGTGTTTTTTTCGATTTCTTTTACTTGACGAGTTGTAATGCCATTTTTTAATAATATGTCTTCGGCTTTTTTTAACTTTGTCTTTTTTTCTGGCGTGTCTTTCATTAAAACATCCGTATAAGAAGATATGAAATTTCTTAAATGGTGTTCGACTTTAGGTTGTTGCTGAGCTTGTTGATGTTTGATATTTTGAATTTGTTCGTTCTTTTTTATCTTTTTTATTTTTTTTACTTCTTCTTGATTTGCCTCATCTTTGTATACGCTACTTATTTGGATTTTGTCGGACAAAATATTGGATTTTTTCTTTGCACTTTTTTCAGCAGCTATAAATGCTTGAAGATCACGATTTAATTGTGTTTTTACCTTTTCATCAATTCTGGATAAGTCTTTTTGATTTTTTTTATCAGCTCTACGTCGCATTAATTTTTGAGGATCTATATCCTCATTCATACTTTTTAGGCTTTCTTTTTCGTTAGGGCGTCTTTTTTTATGGACTTTTCGAACCGCTTTCCGAACTTTTTTACTACTTTTGTCACTGATTTCATCAGCATTTTCTTCATCATCTTCAATGATATCAATTTCGTTTTCAAAATCGATTTCTGGATTTTCAAATTCGACACTATGTTGATGTTGAATATTTTGTATTCCTTGCATCGTTAAATCCTTGTTCTATGTTTTGATAATAAATTGTATAGCGATAAGCCTTTTTCAATTTCGTTTTGATTTTTTGTTTTTAGTAAGTGTTGGTATAGATTTTCTTCATAACGTTTGATTTTGTATTCCGTTTTTTGAATCAGCCATTTTAATTTTTTGATATCGTTTGCGATATCTCTTTCATTAAGATTTTCATCTATATCTGTTTCGATAATAATATTGTTTTTATCAGATGATTTGTTTTTTTCCATTAGTTTCTCCAGATATTCGTTTTTGTTGAATAGTTTCTAATGTATATTGAAGATGTCTTTGTTCATCTTTAAATTCGTCGAGTATTTTTTTGCACTGATTGATTTTGACTTCTTGCATTTTTTCAAAAGACCAAAAATTGTGATCAAAAATTTTACTCATTTGGATACTTAAATCAAGTTTTAAATGATTAAAAATGCTTGATTGTTTTCGTGCTTTTTTTGTTTTTCCATGCACAATTTCTAATAATTCTAAATGGTATACATTTTCTTCCATTTCATTTGTATTTTCTTCCACTAATTCTTTTAAAGCTTCTTCTTTAATTTTATTTATTTCGTCTAATGGAACATCTAAAAATGTTAGTATTTGATTTACAATGCCCACTTTAAAACTCGAAAATGAGGCGACAAATTTGTTTGATGATCTTGACTCTTGAATATTATGTCTTAGCATCTCTTTAAATTCATTTTTACGTTTACTAAAGTTAACTTCATGTCCCATATTTTTTACGATTTCTTTGGCGTTATATTTTCTTTTTTCGGTTAATACTTCAATTTTTTTATTTTCGATTTCTTCTTTTTTGTGAGTTGATTTTGCCCAGTTCTTTGATGAAATGATTACTTTGTCTTTAAATTCTTCGTTAAATTTTGATTTTTCTTTTTTTTGCTTTTTTGTATATGAAAAATCACTTTCTTGTACATTTTCTTGAATTTGAGCTGATTCAGATAAAATAGGAATTGGTAAAACTTGCTTAGACTTGTTTTTTTGTCTAATGTCTTCTCGTATTTTTTTATGATACGGATTATCTTCAATATCTATATGAGCCTGTTTAAATTCGTTCATTATGCTTTCCTTTTAGCTTTGCGGCGTTTAGCTTGCGCTTTTTTTGCAATTTTTCTTTGATTTTCTTTAATTTTATTCATTCTTTCTATATAGGCTAGGAGTTCTTTTTGAGAAGCAATTTTTTTGTTTTCAGCCTTTTTTGCATCTGACTTTCTTTTTGCAACTTTACGAGAATAGCGTCTCATTTCTGCTTTCTTTTCTTCAAATACTTCATCTTTAGCTTTTTCTTTATCTTTCTTGTAAGCTTCTTTATCTCGATTATGGACTAGTCTTGAAATACTATTTATGACTCCTTTACCAAAGATATTTTTTCCAACTTGATTGTTTAGCATATTTCGGGTCGAGACAGATTTTGTTTTAAAATCATTGGTTTCAAAATAAGTTTGGGTAAATAAGGTATCAATGCTAAATTTATGATTTACCGATCCTGCAACAACAATTTCGTCATTTACGATATCTCCTACATTGTCAATTAATACGCGCATCGGTAATGAGATAATTTCACCATCTTGATACGATAAACTTTCTTTATTGATTAATGAGTTGTTTAAAGGTGTAAACGTCGCAATAAGGGGTTCAAGTTGAAGTAGGCTTTTCTCTATTTTATTAAAAAAATCAATTAAATCTTCTTTGTTATTTGACTTTAAGACTAAAGGCTGATCTGTAACCGCTTCCCAGACATTTTTTTCAAAACCAGTAAGTAAATCTATTTCAGTTTCGTTTGTTTGTTCTATCCAACTTGATTTTGGATAAATCTCTAGTTCGAACATGTTATCGTTTTCTTTTATAATAGGTGCGTTTGCCCCTTCTGTTCCGCAGGATAAGTTGGTCATTGATTCATAAATATCCATTAATACAGAATATGTTTTTTTGGATTCTTCATATTTTTTTATTTCAGTTTCAGCTTCAAATATGGGAGTAAATAATTTATTAAAATGTACTTTTTCTCCATAGGGGGTAGTTATTTGAATATTTTCTCGAAAGCGGCCATTAACTCTTGTTTTATCAATTAAATCAAAACTATACTCGCCTAATAATTTTTTCTTAAGTTGTTGGCGAATTCTAATTTCTTCATATTCTTCAAAATTTGCATTTAAAGTTAGAGTGTCTAAATTAAAATTCTCAGTTTTTATTTTTCCTTTTTCATCGATAATATCAAGTGCAATTAATCCATTTCTAACTTTCTGACCATATTGAATATTGTCGATCATTAAATCTTCTGCGGTAACCGGATTGATTTTAGATATATTTCCCAATGAAGTTTCTTTGAACTGATTTAAATAGTCTGTAATCATTTTATTTTGAAAGCGAGTTGAGTCGTTTTCCTCGTTACTTAGACCAAGGTCTATTTCTTTTGCAACAAGTGGTGCGGCTTCCAAAAAAATATTGTACATAAAGTAGAAAGGAAGTTGATCTAAATTATTTCCAATTTTTTCAATCCAGAGATTGGGTTTGATTAATCTGCTTTCTTCTAGGGTTTTTGTTAATTCTACATTATATTTATCGAGTTCTTGTGCAAGTTTATAATTATTTTCTTTTAATTCTTTTATTTCTATTAACTCTTCTTCTGTAAAAAGATCTTTGTGTTTTTCAATAAAACCTAACGTTTCATCAATTTTTGTATAGTTATCATTTAAAACGGATTCTACATTTAATAAATTTTCAGCTAATTCTTCTTCTGATAAACTTTCAAAATCTGCAATAAGTCCAAATGATATATTTAATACTTCATCTAAAATTTCTGTACTATTTAAATGGGTTTTATTTTTAGGGTTATTTAGTTTTTCTTCGTATAATTTTATATTGTTGAGTTGGTAAACATGTTTTCCAACAATACTTCTCAAAACAGATGAATATTGTTTTCGTCTTTCATGTCGGTTTAATAAAAAATGAAAAGATTCTTTTTGTGAAAACTCCTCCCAGACTAAGGGGTTGTTAATAACAGATTTATAACCTGAATGGATATCAAATAGGGTAGAGTTGTTGTCTGCAAATGGATCGGGTAGATTTTTAAAATTTACAGCTTTTTCTTGAATGTTTGATATGGTTTGAGAATGAGTATCCCACATTTCTTGACCTAGTTCACGTAAGGTGGAATGAAAATTCGAACTAAATAGTTGTAATAATGGTGATTGTTTGAAATCTTTTAGTAATTTACTCCCTTTTTTAAATGGAAGTACATTACTAAAACCAAAGTATGGATTGATATCATGTGGGTTTTGACCATCTATATTTAAATCGATATGCTCGTGATCGTTTTTAATATTTTTTTTCTTTTTATTAGTGTCTTGAAAATTGGCTCCCGCAATCCCTTGGTGTAATAGATTGTTGAAATTTTTATAGGAAGAATCTTTTAATCTTTCGAAATTTGATGCAAGACCTGACTGATCTATTTTTGCTAAATGTCCTGAGTGTAAATGAAGATATTGTTGACTCATTTTGATGGTGTCAACAAGTGCTTTAGAAAGAGCTAAGTTTTTAGTGTAACTTCTTTGCTCTTGTTTAGACATGTTTTGTGTTGGATTTGAATCTGTACTAAATTTTTCGGATAGTACATTGCCAAATTCACGTCTGATATTAAATGTTTTGGATGGAGCTGGATTAACCCGAAAAGGTATGAAGGTTGGCTTTTTGACTTTTATTTTATGTTGCCATTGAAATTTATCTTCCATTTTAAACCTTCTAATTTATTTTTAAATATTTTTCCAAAGTTGCTTTTCGTTTGATAGTCCAGCTTTTGCCAAACCCAACATAGATTGATATGCTGAATTCAAACTCTCCATGTATATTTGCAAACCAACTTGACCACCTGTGGTGTTAATATCAAGTTCTTGACCTGTAGCGGTTGTAATTAGCCCATCATCAATCATATCTTCTTGAATGGAATTCATTTCATCAAAGTATGTTCGGTGTGCAATATATTCACCAATGACATAGTCATTGATAACTGAAACTTTATTTTCGTTAACGAGAGAAACAATGATTCTCGAAAACGTATCTGCTCCCATAATATCTCCTTTTTTAACCAATGATTTTACATTAAAAAATGCAAAAATCATTGGTTTAATTTCACTGTTAGTTATGATTAACCAGCAGCTTTCTTAACTTCGTTAGCGGCTGCTTGTACAGATGAGGATACTTTTTTCGGTAATCCAGCTCTAACCATATATTCGGTTTCGGCTTCTGTCATTTTTAACTGTGCAGCTACCATTGTTCCCAATGTCGCTCCAGAGTTATCAATGTCATCTAGCTCGTCTCTAATAGACTCTAGTTTAGCTACATAAACTTCACCAGCTTCTGTACCCAATTGAATACGCTGACTAGCTTCGTCCATATGTAGTTGGTTACTTGCATCTCCAACATTGTATAAACCTGTTGTTGAATCTGCGTATGTTCTAGCTTCAGATGAACCATCTTCGTAGTAATACTGATTGACATCTAGTAATTCTGACGTTCCCATAATTCACCTCCTTATATTTTTATTCTTACACCCATACACGTGAGAATATTTATAGGAAATGCATCGAAATATCTTGATTTATTTTTCTGGCTTTTTGCGCGTGCTATAATTCTTCTATGTTTCAGGTTGATGATGAATTGAGCAAAATTAAAGATTTAGAGCTGGCTTTGATTGCC
>MDTB01136939.1_pt1 | contig 12623 bp, 13 predicted proteins | sample 811161 | NCBI WGS metagenome assembly MDTB01 (sample SAMN05326650, study PRJNA326480) | marine metagenome | isolation source: seawater | place: Mediterranean Sea | collected 2009 | reverse complement strand
TAATATTTATATGAGTATGCCTCTAGAAGTTTTAAAAACTGAACTAAAAAAACAACCAAAAGTAATGAGAACTTGTCGACATAACAAACACCCAATTGTAATGAATCCATCCTACATAGATAATTTTGAATCATATAAAATGATTGGAATAAAAAAACTAAGGGAAAGAGCTGAAATAGTAAAAAAAAATAAAGAATTTTCCGAAAAAGTTCAATTAATTTTAAGGGACGAGGCCCTTGAGAAGGCAGAAACAAAATCTCAAGAAGATATATATGAAGAAGAAAGCCTCTATAACTTTCCACCACCTGAAGATAATAAGATTTTAAGTGGTTTTCACGAGGTAGATTGGGGAAAAAAATTAGGTTATTTGCAAAAATTTAAAGATAAAAGGCTGCAATATTTTGGAAAAAAAATTATTTACCAAGAAAAACCAGATCTCTTATCCAAAGAGGATTATGACGAGATACACGGAACAATCGTAAAAAGAGTTTTGTCAACGACTGATAAAAAGAAGTGGAACACTATACCAAGGACATACAAAGAGATTGATGATTTAAGAGCTAAGTTCGAAAAGAGCAAAGAAACTGAAAAACTTAAAATGCTGGAAGAGATTAACGTGTACGTTGAAGAATTAGAAAAAATTTACTCTCAAGCGTAGTTGACATTTTTTTAATAAAACTTTATTTATGAATTCATGGCCACAAAAAAAGTAACTGATGAAAGTTTTGAATCAGACGTTATTAAATCACAAAAACCAACCATTGTAGATTTTTGGGCTGAATGGTGTGGTCCTTGTAAACAAATTGGCCCTATTCTTGAAGAAATTTCCAACGAAATGTCCAACGAAGTTGTGATTGCTAAACACAATATAGATCAAGAACCAAACACTCCGACTAAATATGGAATTAGAGGAATCCCAACTATGCTTCTGTTTAAAAATGGATCACTTAAGTCAACAAAGGTTGGAGCTACAACAAAATCAAATATCGTTTCTTGGATTAAAGAAAATATTTAATTCAGACTTAAAGTATGTCCTACAAGATATAGACTACCAAATATAACTATTAAGCTCTTTTCTTTCGTTGAAACTTTTTTAAGTGCATCTTTTATATTTTTTGCTTCTTCAGTTCTAAAACCATTTTTTTTTGCAATCTTAGAAAGATCAATCGAATTCATAGCATTGGGTTCATTTGGAATTTTAATTGTAATAACTTTTCTAAAAATTCCTTTAAAATTTTTAATTAGTTTATTAGGATTTTTATTTTTAAGACTCCCCCAGATACTATATATAGGTATTTTAAATTCTTTTAAAAATTTGGCTAAATTTTTTGTTGACCCATCGCTATGGCAACCATCTACTAATAATTTAATATTTTTTAAATTTTTGGTTAACTTTCCTCTTATAAATTGAACACGCCCTTCAAATTTGATTTTAGGTACTGTTTTTTGGACTATTTTAGGATGAATACCTAAGTCTAAGGCAACTTTTATCGCCAAACCTACATTTTCCCATAATCCATCTGAATTAATATATTTAGAATCAAGATAAATAATATTATTTCTATCTTTGTAATATTTATTTTTCTTTTTATTAACAATCTTCCAGGAACCATAGAATATTTTTTCGCTTGGATTTTTTTTTAAAATTTTTTTAACTATTTTAAGCGTTTTTGGGTTTTGTTTGCCAATATAAATATTAGTATTTTTACTTAAAAAACCTACTTTTTGCTTACAAATTTCATTAATAGTTTTTGGCTTAACCCATTCCTGGTGCTGATAGTTAATGTTAGTTATTACCTGAGCCATCGGATTAGACCATAAATTTGTACTATCTTTTTTGAATAACAGTCCACTTTCAATCAAATTATAAAAGTCGGAGTTTTTTTTTATTGCAGATAAAATAAAAATACATGTAAGAAGTTCAAACAAGGTTAATTTAAAATTTGTTTTTTCTATAATTTTTTTATATTTTTTTATTTCTTTTAAAGTAATAAATTTATTACCCAACCAAAATCTTTGACGTACGTCATATAAGTGCGGGCTTGTAAATGTATTTACTTTTTCCTTATTTGCTTCTAAAAAATATTTCAAAGATGTTAAAAAGCTATTTTTTCCATCACTTCCAATAACATTTACAACATTATTTAATGTTTTTTCAGGATTGTTTAATCTTTCCAAAACCTTTTTGATTCTTCCCAGATCTAGATTGATACGTCGACTATACTGCTTTTGAAGTTTTTTGTAGAGTTTCGTTGATGTTTGTAGCATCGGTTAAATCAGATATATTTTTAATTTCTTTTTTCTTCAACAAAATTGACAACAAAGTGGAGATTGTTGATTTTATATATTTTCTTTCAACTACCAGATCAATTCCACCGTGATCTTTAACAAACTCTGCTGTTTGAAAATCTTTTGGCAAATCTTCTTTTACAGTATTTTCAATTACTCTACGTCCAGCAAAAGCACAAATTGCTTTAGGTTCAGCAATTAAAATATCTCCTAATGTTGCAAAACTTGCTGAAACACCACCAGTCGTCGGATTTGTCATAACCACAATATAAGGTAAGTTTTTTTTCTTAAGTTCATTAACTGCTAAAACAGTTCTGGTCATTTGCATCAATGCAATAGCACCTTCCTGCATTTTTTGTCCTCCAGAACAACTAAAAAAAATGAATGGAGTTTTGTTATTGATTGCATGTTGGATGCCGTGAATAAATGCTTCTCCAGAAGCTGCACCAACAGCTCCACCAATAAAATTAAAATTTTGAGCACCTGAAGTAATACGAATCCCATCTAGCATTCCATCAGCAATTAAAATTGCGTCAGACTGTTTGGTCTTTTCTCTTGATTCTTTTAATTTATCAGAATATTTAGGGAATTTTAGAGGATCATCTTTTGGTAATGGCGTTTCTAGGATTTCATATTCCTTATCATCAAAAAATATTTTAAATCTTTCCTCACAATTAAGTTTATGATGAAAACCACAAGAAGGACAAACACTTAGGTTATTAAAAAGTTCATCTTTATAAATTAAATTTTTGCATTCACATGAAACCCATAATTTCTCTTTACTGTCGGATAATTTCTTTTTTAGTAATGATTTTATTTTTGGCTTAATAAATTTTGTAATCCAATTCATGATATTTTTTTTCTTAATCCTTTTACCATTTTATTTAATTTTATGACAGGATTTTGACGTTTTTTTAATGATTTTTCAATTTCTTTGCATAATAGGCTTCCAACCACTAAACCATCAGCTTTTTTTAATGCACCGATGGTTTTATTAGTTATACCGAAACCTATTACTAAGTTTTTAGATTTGTTAATTTTCTTAATTTTATTGTAATTTTCAAGAATTTTTCTTGGAGAAACTTTTAACTTGCCCCCCGTAGTCGACAACATACTAATATAATAAATCATATCGTGAGAACTGGCTATAATTTTTTTCATTCGTTCTTTTGATGTTGTTGGTGATAAAAGTTGAATAAAAGTTATCGAATTTTTTTTACATGTTCTAGCAAATTCTTTATTTTCAGGCCAGGGGAGGTCAACTATTATTAACCCGTTTACTCCAACCTGCTTACATTTTCTGATAAATTTTCTCTCTCCATATCTATAAACCATTTGATAGTAACCCATAAGAATACATGGTTTGGCATATTTATTTTTTTTGTATTCTTTAACTATTTGGAAAACATCTTTAAGTTTAATTCCTTTTTTTAAAGCCCGGTAAGAACTATTTTGAATTTGAGGACCATCTGCTGTTGGTGCATTATGTGGAAAACCAATTTCTAATATATCGGCGTAATCAGATATTGATTTTAAAATTTCTAAAGATTTTTTTTTAGAATTATCTCCTGCAACCGTATAGGTTAGTAATGCAGGTCTATTTTCTTTTTTGCATTCATTAAATACTGAGCTAATTTGAGATTTCATCTTGAGTAATTACCTAAACGTTTTTTGATAATATCTTTGTCTTTAAGACTGTCGCCACAGCTATTAATTATAATTACATCTGAAGAATTAAGCTTTGGTGAAATTTTTTTTGCAATTGCGAATGCATGCGCAGGTTCAAGACTTGGAGAAATGTCTTCGAGTTCAGTTACTAACTTAAAAGCATCTAATGCCTCCTCATCTGTTGCATAGGTATATTTGGCTCTACCAGTGTCTTTTAAAAAACAATGAATAGGACTTACAGATGGGTAATCAAGACCACTGCTTATAGACTCAGTTTCATTAATTTGACCATCAGAGTCTTGAATACAATATGCAGCCGCACCATGAAGAACACCTATTTTAGAGTTTTTGCTTAATGGTGCCGCATGGAGTTTGCTATTTTTTGGACCTCCTGCTTCTACACCGATCAGCTCGACTTGATTTTTATTATAATCAATAAATTCACTCCAGAAACCGTATGCACTCGAACCTCCACCAACACAATTTATTAATTTTAATTTACTGGGAATTTCACCAAACTCTTCTTCTAATTGAACTTTAAGTTCCCTTGATATTTGTGCTGTACTCCATCCACATATTTTAACAAAAATATTTGGACCAACTAGACTACCTATTCCCATATGAACTTTGTCACAATTTGATACCCAATATCTTATACATTCACTTACAGCATCAACTAATGTCTTACTTCCCGAGGTTACCGGAATAATCTCAGCCCCATTTCTTCTGATTGCATCACAATTAGGTTTTTGTCTTTCAATATCTCTTGTTCCCATAAATACTTTACATCCCAAGCCGAATTTTTTTGCAACCATAGAAAACATTTTTCCATTGTAACCAGCTCCAGTATCAGTACAAATGTATTTCTTTTTTGCACGTTTACATAACATTGCATGAGTAATAGCATTATAGATTTTATGAGCCCCACCATTTGCATCCGAAACCATTTTTGCGTAAATTTGTGCCCCACCTAAATGATCAGAAAGATTTTGTAATTTAATAAATCTGGTAGGTCCTCCAACATAATTTTCGTAAAGATTATCTCTTTCTTTAAGAAAACTTTTGTCATTTCTATTTTTTTTGAATAGCTTTTCTAAATCTTCTATGGGTTTTTTAAGAGTCTCAGCAACATAATTACCTCCAAATTTCCTTCCATAAAAACCATTTTTATCATGCTGGTCGATTAAAGGTATTCCTTTTTTAATTTTCATTATTAGAAAGTGTTTAATTTGTTATTTAGCAGACTGTATAATTTTTTTGATGTTTTGACCAGCATCTCCACTTTCGTAGATTGGTCTACCTATTACGGCGAAGGCTTTATCATCATTTTTTGAGATCTTACAAAACTCAGAGTAACTCATAACTCTTTTCTGGTCATCTTTTTTATCTTCAACACCTCTTATGCCAGGACAGAAAATTTTTAAATCTTTGGATAAAGATCTTACTGACGTATATTCTTGTGCTGACGCAATGATACCACTAAGCTTCGATTTTATTCCTAAGTCTGCTAAAACTTTTACTTGTTCTTTAGATGCAGACTGTGAAGTTAATATTGTTACACCTAGTAATTCTAAATTATCTGCAGCATCTCTAGCTGCTTTAAGCATATCGTAGCCACCACTGGTATGAACTGTTAAATATTTTACAGTTTTTAATGATGCGATACTTGCTACAGTTTTTTTTACTGTATTAGGAACGTCGTGAACTTTAACATCTAAAAATATTTCAAGGCCAATATTCGCAAGTTTAGATATTCCATCTTTTCCACAAATAGCAAATAATTCATTAGTAATCTTAAGGCCTGATGCATCATTCTTCACACTGTTAGCAACATCTAGTGCTCTATCAAAACTAGAAAAATCTAAAGCAACAAAAATATTTTTTTTCAATTTATATTACCCTCATTTTCGTTAATCTTACTTTTTAATTCTTTCGACATTTTAAAAGATATTGATTTTCTTGCCGGAGTATGAATTCTTTGACCAGTACGTGGATTTCTTGCATTCATTTTTTCTTTAATTTTTTTTAAAGAAAATCTGCCAAAGTTTCTAAGCTCAATACTTTTATGATCTCTTACTCCTTCAACTATTGTCTCAATTAATATGTTAAGAATTTTTTCTAGTTCTGACTTTTTAATTTTTCGGTGGATTTTATCTGATAATTTAGAAATTATCTCAGATCTCACCATGCTTAATTAATCCTTATTCTTCTTTTTCTTTGAGCTAAATACTTTACCTAATATGTCTCCTAGAACACGTCCAGAACTTGTACCATCTTTACCATACTTCTCAATTGCAATTTTCTCGTTATGAATTTCTAACTCTTTTATAGAAAGATTAACTTTTCTCTTTTCTTTTTCTAGATCTACTATCATACAGTCTGTTCTGTTTCCTACCTGAAAGATTTCTGGACGACAAGATGCTGGATCAGCACTTAAATGTTTTTTAGGTATTGTTAGTAATAAATTTTTATCATTTCCAACTGATACTTTGATTCCGTTTTTTAAAACCTCTCTAACGGTTACAGTAATAATTTCTTTGTTCTCTTTTTTTGCAAAAAACTCAAAAGGATCCTTTTCATTTAACTGTCTTAAACCTAATCTAATTGTTTCTTTATCTCTATCAATCATAATTAACTTGGCTTTTATTGGATCATTTTTTTTAAATTTCTTAAGATTTTCTTCCGTCTCGTTATAAGAAATGTCTTTCCAATGAATTAGTCCAGTCAATTCAGAATTTTCTATTGAAACAAAAAGTCCAAATTCAGCTACATTTTTTATCTTACCTTTAACTACTGATGAAATTGGATAATTTTTTATAAAAGAGTCCCAAGGATTTTCCATGGTGTCCTTGTAGCTCATCGAGATTCTTCTTTTGGCTTTATCAAGTTCTAAAATTTTTACCTTAACTTTTTGAGAAGATGATAATACTTTACTTGGTTGAATATTCTTTTTAGTATGCGAGAGAGTAGATTGATGACAAAGACCTTCTAAGCCTTCCTCAACTTTCCCATCTGAACCAACCAATTTAATGAATGCACCATAATCAACGACTTTTGAGACCACTCCGTCGTATATTTTTCCCACTTCATATTTTTTTTCTAAGTTTTCAAATGGATCAGGATGAAGTTGCTTAACACCTAGAGAAATACGTTTTGTTTCAGGGTCAAGCTTTATTACCTTGCATTTAATATTATCTCCTATTGATAAAAGATCAGACGGTTTATTTACTCTTGAGTAACTTAAATCTGTCACGTGTAAAAGTGCATCAGCTCCCATTACATCTAAAAAAGCACCCCAATCTAAAATTGATTTTACTTGAGCTGTAACAATATCACCTTCTTTTATTTTTGATAAAATATTTACTAATTCTTTATCTCTTGTTTTAGTTAAAACAGCCTTACGGGACACAACTATATTCCCTCTTACATTATCAAGTTTAACGCATAAAAATTTTTGAGGCACGTTCATTAGAGAGTCCATATTTTTAATTGGCCTAGTGTCAACTTGCGAACCTGGTAAAAAACATAAACATGAATCGATGTTCACAATAAATCCACCTTTTACCTTATTAGTAATTATACCTTCAACTTCCGCTTGGGTTTCAAAAGCCTTTTGCATTCTTTTTAGAGACCCCATTCTTCTTGCTTTTTCTCTACTGACAACAATCTCACCTTTGTAGCTTTCAATTTTTTCTAAATACACATCTATATTTGATCCAACTTTTAAATTATCCAACTCTTTTGCAGATTTAAATTCTTCTGTAGCAATTGATCCTTCAAATTTACTTCCTGGTATTTCACATAAAACAAATTTTTTTCCGATCTCGGATACTTTTGCTTTAATTATTGTTGATTCTTTAATAGAATTTTTTTTGAATGACTCTTCTAATAGAGCCTTAAATTCCTGAACATCTTTTTTTTCAATTGTTTCTGTTTCCATCTATATATTTAGCTTTTTATCTATTATCTTTTTAACTTTTAAAAAGCTCCCTTTTATAGATAAGTTGGTAGTATTTATCAAGGTAGAATCCTTTGTTTTTTTAAGCTTAGAATAACGTCTAGATCGATCTTCCAAGTCCCTGCGTTTTAAATTTTTAAGAATCTTTGAATATGTAACTTTTTTACCGAGTTTTTTTAGTTCTTTAAATCTTCTCTTTGCTCTTTCCGTCACGCTTGCTGTTACATAAAACTTGAAATCTGCATCCTTTACAATCTTAGAATTAATATCCCTCCCATCTAAAATTGAACCATTAAATTTTTTAGGTGGTCTATAAGCTAAATCTTTTTGAAATTTTACCACTAATTTTCTTACTATTAAATCTTTTGCAATTTGTGATGCTGTATAAGCCACATCATCTGTCAGTAAATTTTTGTTATTTAATTTTTTTAGGTTAATTTTCTTACTTATTTTTTTTAGAAATTTTATTTTATTTAGAGGTTTTTTCTCAATAACTTGTTTAGCCATGTACCTATAAATTTTTCCAGTGTCGCAATATAGCAAATTATAATTTTTTGCTAACATTTTTGATATAGTTCCAGCACCTGCAGCACTAGGAGAGTCAATACCTATCTTAATTTTTCTTTTTAATTTCAAATTTTCCTCCTAATCTGGAAATTGTTGATAAGAAATTTGGACAACTTGTTTTTACTTGTTCAAAATTTTTAAGTTGAGTTTTAATACCACTGATCAAACCTAAAATGGATGCAGAAATTAATATTCTGTGGTCAAGAACCCCTGAAACAGAAATTTTTTTATTTTTTATGTTTAAATTAGAATTTCCGTAAATTTTAATATAATTTTTTGATGATTGAGTTTTTATTCCAATTTGTTTACAAATTTTTTCCATCTCTTTGATACGATTGCTTTCTTTATTAGCTAAATCTTCTATACCCTTAAAAATTGAAGTACCAGGTAAAAAGCATGCCATACCCATCATTATCGGATATTCATCTTGGCAACTTACGAATTGTTTCTCGGCAACTTTTAAAGGCTTTATTCTGCTACTATTCACATGAATATCGGCAACTATTTCATTACCTTGTATTTTTTTATTTTTAAAACTTATCTTACCGTTATGTTTTTTAATTATATTGAAAAAACCAATACGAGTAGGATTTATATGAACTTTTTTTAATATAATTTTTGAATTTTTATTTAAAAGACAAAGTGCAGCATAAAAACTCGCAGATGATGGGTCTCCTGGAATAGATATATTTATTGGATTTAACTTTTCTCTACCTTTTATTTCAATGATATTTTGTTTGCCTTTTTTTAATTTAATAACATTTCTGTTATGTTTAAGCATTTTTTCAGTATGATCTCTGCTTTTTATTTTTTCGACTATTGTAGTTTTTCCGTACGAGTTTATTCCCGCAAGCATAACAGCAGATTTAATTTGACTTGAAATACCTGCGTCGAAATTAATTCCAATTGGCATTGATGAAGAAACTAAAGTTAAAGGAAAATGAAATTTATTTTTTGGTATAATCTCAGCACCAAATTGTTCCATTACTTTTATAATTTTAAACATACTTCTTTTGCTTAAGCTTTTATCACCAGTCAATCTTACCTGAAGATCTGGGTTTGTACTGCAAGCCCCAAAACCTAATAATCTTGCAGCAGTACCTGAATTACCAAAATTCAATACAGTATTTTTTTTGCAATAAAAACTTCCAAGACCTTTTCCGTAAATTTTATATTCTCCGGTTTTAACTTTTTGAATTCTGCAACCTAATTTTCTGAGAGCTGAAATGGTGCTAAATATATCCTCTGACATCAAGGCATTTTTAACTACTGAAATACCTTCAGAGATTGATCCAATAATAAAACTCCTTTGAGAAATTGATTTGTCGGAGTCGACTATAATACTCCTATCAAAACTGTTAATTTTTTTTCTAAAAGTTACAGAAATATGTTCTTGTGCCATATTCTTTAACTGTCAAAAGAACCAAAATATAATTCCCTTGCTTTTGTAGATTGTAAAATATCTTTTGGTTTACCTTCAGCGATTATAGTGTGTTCACCTATTACAGTAGCTCGATCACAAATTTGAAATAAATTCTGTATAGAGTGCTCTGTTATAATAATACCACATCCATATGATTGTAGTTTTAAAATATATTTTTGAATATCTTGAACAACAATTGGATCCAACGCTGCTAACGGTTCATCCAATAAAATAACTTTTGGATTATTAATTAATGTTCTTGCAATCTGTAAACGTCTCACTTCACCACCTGATAACACGGAACTATTCAAGCTACGTAAGTGTTCTAATTGAAATTCACTCAATAATTTTTCAACAATTTCTTTTTGTTTTTGTTCATTTTTTATTGAAAGCTGACATATTCCCATAAGATTGTCGTACACACTCATATTAAAGACATTTCGATATTGACTTAAGTAGGCAATTCCAAGTTTTGCTCTTTCATGAATAGGTTTTTCAGTGATGTCTTTTGAACCTAAAAATATGGCTCCAGAATCTACTCTTGTCTGGCCGATTATGAGATTAAAGAGAGTAGTTTTTCCCGAACCATTAGGCCCAACCAAACCAAGTATTTCACCAGGAGAAACTTCCAGGTTTATTTTCTTCAAAACAGGTCTTCCGCTAAAAGATTTACTTACACTTTTGATTTGTAGAGCAGGCCGGTTTTTTTTAAATTTAATTATTCTGAATTTTTTTTTCATCTAAAACTTTGTTTTAATATTTACTTTTTCTTTACTATACATACTTATCTTTAAATTTTTAGTATTTAAATCAAAATCTAACTCATCTGCTTCTAATTTCGACTGGGGATTTTCCCCTTTAACATTACCAGCAACTAACATTTGATTTTCATAATTATTAAATATTGCTCGGTCTGAAAACAAAACATTTTCTAAATAATTCATTTTAACGTTGTCTGAAAATTTCATATCATTAGTTATGTTATTAAACACACCTTTATCAGCAATAATTGTTAAAAATGTGTTATCTTTAAAATAAAAAGTGCATTTTAATACTTCCATATTTATTATTTCAGGTCTCTCTTGTTCAAATTGCGCAAATTCTGATCCTATAACAAATCTATTCCCAGAGTTATCAATCCCTTCATATTCAACGTTTTCAAATTTATTAATTTCTTCCTCACTAAAATCTTCTTTAACAATCTCTTGTTTCTCTTCAATATTTTGTTTTACATCACCACTTTTAAAAAAATAAGTAAAAAAAATAACAAATATTCCTGTAAGAATTAAACCCACCTGGAAAAATTTTCTTTTAGCTAGCATAGTTTACCTCATACCATATTTTAACAATGAATGGATATGTAGAATTCCTTTTGGCTTGAACATTGCTTTCTTTTTTTCATAATCTAAATCAGAAGATACTATTAAACTTGTAATTTTTTTATCATTCATTATTGAAAGTGCTTTAGCTGCCGAAACACTTTCACCGATATAAAAAGGTTTTTTGGACATTAAAGTTGTAATTTTTGTTTTCTTTGAATAATTTCTAGCTCCTCTTCTAATATCTCCATCTGTAACTATACCAATAACTTTTTTATTTTTAGCAACAATACCGATTCCTAAATTTTTTTTACTAATTATTTTTACTGCACTAACTATGTTATTACTAAAATTAATTATAGGAATTTTATTTCCAGTTAACATAACATCTTTTACTAATAACAGCGCTCTACCTAAATTTCCTCCAGGATGGTAAACTTTAAATCTTTCTTTGGTAAATTTTTGTTTAGTTAATAGCGCAGACATTAAACAGTCGCCTAACAATAAAGTAATTGATGTACTTGAGCTAGGCACCATGCCTATTGGGTCAGCTTCTTTTACTTTTGGAAGCATAAGAGGAATATCACTTGCCTTTATTAAAATGCTATCTTTTTCAGATGCAATTCCTATAACTTTAATTCCAAATCTATTTGCGTATTTTAATAAGCTAGTTAACTCTGATGTGTTGCCAGAATAAGAAAAGACAATTAATATATCTCTTTTATCTATTTGACCTAGATCTCCATGAATAGCTGAATTTGGATCTAGAAAAAAAGAACTTATGCCAACAGAAGATAGAGAGGCACTAACTTTTCGAGCAATTAATCCTGATTTTCCAACTCCAGAACAAACTACTTTACCTTTAGTTTTATGAATAGCTTCTACTGACTTTACAAAATTTTGATTAAAAGTCTTATTAATTTTTTTTAATTCTCTTATTTGAATGCTTGCAGACTTTTTTGCTATCTTTATAAAATTTATTTTAGCCATTAATGTTCAAATATATCAAATTTAAATCCGGACTGGTCTAATTCGATTCTTGTATCTAAAAATGTTATACAATTTTGATATAAATCCATTCTATTTTCCCTCTTCAACATTTTTTCTAATTCATTTTTAATTTTATGTAGATAGATCACATCGTTTGCTGCATATTCTAATTGTTTGTCAGTTAGCTCATTTATATTTTTATTCCAATCGCTACTTCCAGCTCTTTTGTCTAAATTTTTATTGCAAAATTCATAAACTAAATTTTTAAGTCCATGTTGGTCAGTATAAGTTCTAACAACTTTACTAGCTATTTTTGTGTCGAAAATATTCTTTATTTTGCATTTTAGAAAAAATTCTAAAGCATTTTTATCAAACCTTAAATAATGACCAATTTTTAAAATTTTTTCAT
>MDTB01097950.1_pt1 | contig 12623 bp, 10 predicted proteins | sample 811161 | NCBI WGS metagenome assembly MDTB01 (sample SAMN05326650, study PRJNA326480) | marine metagenome | isolation source: seawater | place: Mediterranean Sea | collected 2009 | reverse complement strand
CAACACCAGTCATAATTCAATTTCAATTGAAATTTATCAATCAGGTAAAACTATAAAGAAATTAATTATTAAATAATAACTATAATTACTGTGGCCCCCATTATTCTTGGTGTTATGGGGGTAATACTACAATTTAAATTCATGTGGGGGCCTACAGTAAAATTCGAAAAAAATGAAAAAAATAATAATCATAGGATCAAATAGTGATATCTCAAAAGCATTTGTTTTTGAGAATAGTTCCAAATATGAATTCATACAATTATCTTCAAGTAATAGTTCATTTAATATTTTAGATAAGAGTACGTTTCCTATACAAGAAAATATAGATGGCTTAGTATATTTTCCAGGAACTATTAATCTCAAACCATTTTCAAACTTAAATGAAAATGACTTTCAAAAAGACTACGAAATAAATGTTTTAGGTTTAATCAATTCATTACAATTCTACCAAAAATCTTTCAATCAAAACTCATCAATTGTAACTATTAGTTCAATAGCTGCAAGTTTAGGAATGCCATTCCACTCATCTATATCAATGTGTAAAGCAAGTGTAGAAGCATTAACTAAAAGCCTTGCAGCAGAATGGGCACCAAAAATTAGACTAAACTGTGTTGCTCCGTCCTTGATTTCAACTAAAATGTCAGAAAGACTAGTAAATTCTGACATAAAAAAAGAAAAAATATCTCAAAAACACCCCTTAAAATGCATTGGACAAACTAGTGACATATCAAATGTAGTTTCTTTTCTTCTATCTGATAAATCAAAATGGATGACAGGACAAATTATAAGAGTTGATGGAGGTCTTTCAAATATTAGATAGGGTCACCTTGTCATAAAAGGCATGATTGATAACTCCTTTGCCTTTGCCTCAACCATTATATCAACATCGTATCCATGCAATGATGGTAGATTATTAACATAATCTGAATGAGCTTGATGTTTAATTAATGAATTCGACTCATGTAATGACTTGGATTCAGAGTAATGAACAATAGGCTTAATTCCTTTTGGCCATGTTGATACTGCTAATTTCAATGCCTCCTTTTCTGAAATACCACCATCACAAAACTTATGATGATGGAAATCAAAGACAATTGGAACACCTATTTTTTCATGAATAAACATTAAGTCTTTAACTGAGTACATAGATGACTTATCATCATTCTCAACAGTTAGTCTAGATTGGACAGAATTTGGAAGTTTTTTAAAATTTTCACAAAATCTTTTCATCGCAGATAACTTATCACCATAAACACCATTACAATGAATATTGATTTTATTATAAGGAGATCTATCTAACCCTAGCAAATCAAACATTTCGCCATGCAAGGACAAGTCATTTATAGTATTTTTAACTACATTTTCTTTAGGTGATACTAATACATTAAATGGACCTGGATGTGCAGTCAATCTTAAATTGTTCTCTTTAGCAAAGGTGCCTGATTGAAATAAAATTGATTTAATTAGAATATAATCTTTAAGTTCTTCTAAATTATACTCTGAAGCCCAAGGAAAAAATTCAGATGACAATCTAAATAATTTAATCTTGTTATCAAGATTCCATTCTAATATCTTTATTAAGTCCTTACAATTTAAAAGACCTAATTCACTAGCGTAATCAATACCTTTATTTAAAAAAGTTTTTTTAATCATTGAACGGTTTGTAGTGACTTTTGGTTTATTATTTGACAAAGTCAAATTTATACAAGCATATCCTAAATTCATTAATTAATATTTTAAGTTTAAAGCTTTGTTGAATTATTTTAATCCACAGTATTATTTTGAAAACCATTTATGATTACCAAATTGATTTTTAGTGACCTTTTTATTAGTTTTTATATGATGTAATAAACCCTTACCAATATTCTTTAAATAATTATTTAAACCAGGTCTAATAATAAGAAAGAAAGGTAAAAAATCAAACCATTTTGAATTTGCATTAAATATATAAGGATAAATAGTAATTGTTAATTTACTTTTATCATCTAAATCTTCGATTCTCCATCTTACAAAAGATTTAGGTTCTTGAGACTTAACAATAAGTAAATCATAACCAATATTATTAATCCATTTAACAAAATTTCTTGTATAAAGATGTCCATTATAATAATGAATCTCATCAATAGAATCTATTCCCGGCCATTTGTGAGTAATATTTTTTCTACAAAAAGGATGAAATAACTCTAAATTGTTTGGAGAAGAGATAATTGACCATAATTTTTCAGATCTAACTGGTAATAATAAACTATATTTGACTCCCCAATTATAATCCTTCACATACATCATAAATGATATTTCTTAAATTAATTTGAAAATAAAATTTGCTTTTTCTCAATACTTCCATTGTCATACATATACATATAAATAGATCGTTTATTAATAGTATTAATTTTTCTACCTAACAAATCAGTAATCTGAATAACTTTCTTTTCTACAACTTCTTCATCTAAATCAATACTATCACATGCATCACCTTCATTATCAAAATTAAAATCTTCCTGATTAGGATTGTAATCTTCAGGACAATTATCTAATTCATCACAAATTAAGTCATTATCTAAATCATTAATACAATTTTCCTCGCAATCATAGAATTCAGTAGGGTAAATACAAGAACCATCATCATCTACAGCAAATTCATTATAGTTACAAGCTATATCATCAACACATCCTAAAATATAATCACAAAGAACTTCCAGTTGCCAATTATAGAAATAATAATAATAATCCTCTGGACTATCAGTAGTATTTGAGACTATTTCAATTGCGTTTAAAAGATTAATAGGAAAAGTATTATTAGAAACGCTACTATTTCGATAGAGTCCATCATTATTTCCATTTATTCCAATTTTATAATTATCACCTTCTGATATTTCAAAATTCAATTCCACTTGATTTAATCCAGTATTCAATTGAACATCTGTTGAGAAAATTTGATTATCATTAGCATCTAAAATTTCAATTTGAGTAGAAAATGGAATTTCTGCATATACATCAATAGATTTAATATTAACAGTTTGATTACAATTAAATACCATGTCCCATAAATCATTATAATGATATCCTCCGGGGCCTAAATCAATATAATCAGGACCGGAAAAAGAAGATGATATATTTGCTAAAGGATCATAATTAGAACCATTAATATCATTACAACCTAAAACAATTGAAATACAACTATTGTCATCAAAACACGCTAAATCATTATAATTAATTGAATTTGAATCAGTACATCCAGATACATAACAACAAGAATAATCATTTATTGATACAGAACTATTAAAATTAAATGCTTCTTCATCATTACAACCACAATCATCACTTAATTGTAATGATAATAAATCATTATAGTAGACTCCACTCTCTGCTTCAAATCCTGAAGTTAAAAAAACATTGCAATTGATAACAAAAGAGCCTGGTGCCCAGCGTGCACCACCTGGGTGAGATATCAATTGTGTCCATAAGTCTTGTTCAGGGTCATATTCCCAAAGTTCTCCAGAATCTAATGGGCCATGATCGTCACCATCACCACTTAATACGTATCCTTTTCCATTAAAACTAAATTGAGTACCTGCAACTCTTCCTTCTGAAGGGAAATTATTTAATTGTATCCAACTATCAGAACTAATATCATATTTATAAAAATCATTGTAAATAACAAGATTATCATTTAAAGTATTACCATGACCAAAACCAACATATGGTGTATCATTAATAGAAAAATAAAAAGGATGATGTCTATCACCAAATGTAAAATCTGCCTTTTGGGTCCAAGAATTACTTAAAATATCATATTCCCACCAGTCACCTAAGTTTTCGCTATCTATGCTTCCCATTCCAATAAAAATTTTATTATCACATAAAAGCATTGCAGGATGATTTCTCCCAAGATATGGGAAGGGTTCTAATTCGACCCATGAATCATTAATTAAATCATACCGCCACCAATCATTAAGGTAACCACTATTATTAGTCCCAAAGCCCATATATGCATAAGAGTTATCAGAAACTCCGTAAGAATAGCCTCGAGGAGCACCAGGAAAATTAGATAATTGAACCCAAACATCTTCCATAGAATCATATCTAAAGACGTCGTCTAGATAAACTCCATCACCGTCTTGACCCGCAATAACATAACCATACCTATCATTAGAAAATGTTATTGGATGATGTCTTCCTGAGCCATCATAATAACTGAGAAAATTCCAATCTTGAGCATATGAAAAATATGAAATAAATAGAAGAAAAAATATGTTTTTCATAATTATTAGAATAACCATTCTAATATAAGAAATTTAAAAAAATATATCACTATTAAATAATCAAAAGATTTTGAAACAAAAAAAATTAAATAAAGCATCTAAAGTATTATTAAGATAATCAACTAAATAGAAGTAAAAATTTATTTTTAGAATATATTTGCAAACCTATACCTAATACAACAATATCATGATTACAGTAAATAATTTAACGCTTCAATATGGCAAAAGAGTTTTGTTTGATAATGTAAATTTAAAATTTGATGGAGAAAGATGTTATGGAATTATTGGTGCAAATGGAGCAGGTAAGTCTACATTTTTAAAAATATTAAATTCCGAAATTGAACCCAATTATGGAAGCATTTCTATTGAAAAAGAAAAGAGAATTTCTGTCCTTAAACAAAATCACTTTGAATATGATGAGACTTCTTTACTTGAAACTGTATTAATGGGCCATGAAGATCTATGGAACGTTATACAGAAAAAAAACAAAATTTATGCAAAAACTGATTTTAATGAAGAAGATGGGATTGAAGCATCAAAACTGGAAGAAAAATTTGAAGAAATGAATGGTTGGAATGCAGAATCAGATGCAGGTAATATGTTAAACGGAATGGATATCCCCACAGATCAACATAATTTACTTATGAAAAATGCTGAACCAAACGTGAAAGTAAAAGTTTTACTAGCTCAATCACTATTTGGTGACCCAGACTATCTAATTCTTGATGAACCTACTAACAATCTAGACTCAAAAACTATATTTTGGCTAGAAGAATTTTTATTAATGTTTAAAAATACTGTTATTGTTGTATCACACAATAGACATTTTTTAGATACCATATGTACCAATATTGTAGATATAGATTTTCAAAAAATACAACTCTACACAGGAAACTATACATTTTGGTATCAGTCAAGTCAATTATTACTTCGTCAAAAGACTATGGCCAATAAGAAAGCTGAAGACAAACGAAAAGATTTACAAAATTTTATATCAAGATTTAGTGCTAATGCATCCAAAAGCCGACAAGCAACTAGTAGAAAAAAATTACTAGAAAAAATTAATATTGATGAAATTAAACCTTCAAGTAGAAAATATCCAGCAATTATCTTTAACCAATTTCGAGATGCAGGAAATGATATTTTAGAAGTAAATAATCTAACAGCTAAAGATGAAAAAGGAAATTATCTAATAAAAGATTTAAGTTTTTCTATAAATAAAGGTGATAAGGTTGCTTTTATTGCAAAAAACTATCAATCAATTACTTGTTTATTTGAAATTATTAATGATAGAAAATCTTTATTTTCAGGTGATTATAAATTTGGCAAAACAACTAAACATACTTATTTACCAAACAATCACGAAGAGTATTTTCAAAAAGAAATTAATATCATTGACTGGCTTAGAGATTTTTCTGATGAAAAAGATGAAATTTTTATAAGAAGTTTTTTAGGTAAAATGTTATTTTCTGGAGATAATGTATTAAAATATATTAATATTTTATCTGGAGGTGAAAAGGTCAGATGTATGTTGTCAAAAATGATGATGTTGGAAGGAAATATTTTAACCTTTGACAATCCAACAAATCACCTAGATTTAGAATCAATACAAGCTTTAAATAATGCTATGATTGACTTTAAGGGAACTATATTATTTTCATCAAATGACCATGAATTAACACAATCAGTAGCAAATAGAATTATTGAAATTACACCAAATTCAAACTTTGATAAACTAATGACTTATCAAGAATATATTGAATTTAGGAAAAACAACTCTGATAAGTCTAGAAAATAAAAATAGATAAGTTCAGTAAGATGATTTTAAATATAACTGAGAGTTAATTTACAAGATCATTAATTAAAAGGATTAGTTGCCCAAACATTTAATTCATTAATAAAGCCTCTATCATCCATTTCAAGAGCCGAAATAATTGCATGGGATATTTCTTTCGAAGTTAATTTATTATGAACATCATCTCTTTCGACTCGTTCACTATTACCAAATGCAGTAGTAACCTCACTAGGATTTATTTGACAAACTCTAATATTAAAAGGCCTTAATTCCGCTTGCCAACATTGTGTCAAACACCTAACAGCAAATTTAGATGAAGCATAAACACTTCCATTTTGATAACCTTTTAAACTAGCAGTAGAACCAATATTAATAATCGTTCCATATTCTTGATTTTTCATAACCGGAACAATTTGCTTAGTAAAAAGGGATAATCCAAAAACATTGACATTAAAAACATCAATAAAATCTTGATATTCTAAATCTTCTATTGATTTCCTTACTCCAACTCCCGCATTATTAATTAACACATCGACTCTGTTATTCAACATTTTAAGACACTTTTCAGCATTATTAGATAAATTTTTAATATCACCAATATCAAATGATATCAAATTTACATTTAAATTACCAAAAGTTGCCTTTAATCTATTCATTGACCTTCCAATTACAAGCACATTAGCTGATTTATCTAGTAAGTTAAGGGCTGTTTCTTTACCAATACCTAAACTTCCACCTGTAACAATAATATTTTTATCTTTTAAAATCATAGTACGCTTATTGTTTCTCAGTAAATATACATGTTATATTATAAGAAAATATAATTATACAATTTGTATTTATTGATTATTAAAATACTAATTGGATTATAAGAAGCTATATTTGCAAAAAAAAACAATGGAATCAATTCGAAATATAGCTATAATCGCTCATGTTGATCATGGCAAAACAACTTTAGTAGATAAAATTATCCAATCTTGTATTGTTGAGAATTTAAATAAAGAAAATACAGAGCTGATACTAGACAATAATGATTTAGAAAGAGAAAGAGGAATAACAATACTATCAAAGAATATTTCTGTAAAATATAAAAATGTAAAAATTAATATAATTGATACTCCTGGCCATGCTGATTTTGGAGGAGAAGTAGAAAGAGTACTGAAAATGGCAGATGGTGTACTATTATTAGTAGATGCATTTGAGGGAGTTATGCCACAAACAAGATTTGTTTTACAAAAAGCAATTGAACTAAATCTTAAACCAATATTAGTTATAAATAAAATTGACAAAGAAAATTGTCAACCAGAGATAGTACAAGAATCTGTTTTTGACTTAATGTTTAACTTAAATGCATCTGAATATCAATTAGAATTCGAAACCCTTTATGGCTCATCTAAACAAGGTTGGATGAGTTTAGACTGGAAAAAACCAACAAATAACATTAATATACTTTTAGATGCAATTATTAATCACATTCCTAAAGCCCCTATTAGAGATGGAATTACGCAGATGCAAATAACATCATTAGATTATTCAAGCTTTAAAGGTAGAATAGCAATTGGAAGGGTGTTTCAAGGATCAATAAAAAAAGGTGGAGAATATATGCTATGTCAAAAAAATAATAATTCAAAAGTTCGAATTAAGGAATTGTTTGAATTTCAGGGGCTAGGCAAACAACCCATTAACAATATTAAGTCTGGTGATATATGTGCAATAGTTGGACTAGATAATTTTGAAATTGGAGATACAATTAGTGACTTAGAAACTCCCGAAGCATTACCCAGAATTAAAATAGATGAGCCAACAATGAGTATGTTGTTTACTATTAATAATTCTCCTTTTTTTGGAAAAGAGGGTAAATATGTTACCTCTAGACATATTAGAGATAGGCTAATAAAAGAAACAGAAAAGAATTTAGCACTAAAAGTCAAAGAAACAGATTCAGAAGAAAAATTTAATGTATTTGGAAGAGGTATACTTCATTTATCAATCTTAATTGAGACAATGAGAAGAGAAGGTTATGAGTTGCAAGTAGGTAAACCTCAAGTAATCGAAAAAATAATTAATGGAGAAAAGCATGAACCTTTTGAAACTCTTGTTATTGATGTCCCTGAAGAATACTCTGGAAAATCTATTGAGCTTGCTACAAGAAGGAAAGGCGAATTATTAATTATGGAGCCAAAAGGCGATTTACAACATCTAGAATTTCTAATTCCCTCGAGAGGATTAATTGGTTTACGAAATCAAATTTTAACCGCCACTTCAGGTACGGCAATAATGACACATAGATTTAAAGAATTTAAAAATCATATCGGAGAAATTGAAACACGAACAAAGGGATCACTAACATCTAGTGAGCAAGGACCTGCAACCGCTTTCGCATTAAATAGACTACAAGATAGAGGAAGATTTTTTGTTTCGTCATCAGATATAATATATAAAGGTCAGGTAATAGGAGAACATAATAGAGACAATGACTTAGCAGTAAACCTTGTAAAAGGTAAACAATTAACAAATATGAGAAAATCAGGATCAGACGATGCTATGAAAATTGCACCTAAAACCGAATTTTCACTAGAAGAATCAATGGAGTATATCAAAGACGATGAATATCTAGAAATAACACCCATAAGCTTAAGGATGAGAAAAATCAAGTGATCAACAAAACTTAGAAAAATTAAATTTAAAGCTAATTATTCACAAAATTTAAAAAAGTTATGATGCTTAATTTTATTAAGCATCTATCAAATAGATTTTATTTTAAAGAACAAACAGATAAGTATTACAATAAGAGAGTATATTTGTCACCAAATAAAAATATTCAGATTATGAATTTCTCAGAAATTAAAATTAATGATAATATAAAAAAGTCTCTAGTTGAATTAAATTTTATCAAAACAACTGAAATTCAAACTGAAGCAATCCCTTTTTTATTAGAAAATAGGACAGATTTAATTGCATTAGCACAAACTGGAACAGGGAAAACAGCAGCGTTTGGTATTCCTGTAATTCACAAAATCATTATCAAAGACAATTATACACAATGTATTATACTATGTCCAACTCGAGAATTGTGTATTCAAATTACAAAAGATCTTGAAGTACTTTCTCAATATATGAGTGTGAAAATTAATTCAGTATACGGAGGTACTGATATAAAGTCACAGATTAAATCACTCTCAAAAGGAAATCATATCATAGTAGGAACACCTGGTAGAGTTATTGATTTAATAAAAAGAAAAAAAATTAATTTAGAAAAAATTAAGACCGTGGTCATGGATGAGGCCGATGAAATGCTCAATATGGGTTTTAAAAAAGATATTGATACTATTTTACAAAAAACACCTAACAATAAACAAACTCTTCTTTTCTCTGCTACAATGCCTAAAGATGTACTAAAAATTTCAAAAAACTACATGCAAAAACCACATACTATTGAGGTAGCAAATAGAAATGAAGGAGCAAAAAATATTACGCATTCATATCATATTGTTGGTTCAAGAGAAAAATACTCTGCTCTAAGAAGAATCTGCGACTATAACCCAAGTATATATGGGATTGTATTCTGTAGAACAAGAAGAGAATGTAAAGAAGTATCTAGTAAATTAATGCGAGACGGGTACAATGCTGATGCATTACACGGAGATCTCTCTCAAGCACAAAGAGATCATGTAATGGATAAATTTAGACAAAGAAACCTAGAAATACTAGTAGCAACTGATGTTGCAGCTAGAGGTCTAGATGTGAATGACATTACACATATTATAAATTATAATTTACCGGATGATAATGAAGTTTATGTTCATAGGTCTGGAAGAACCGCGCGTGCAAATAAAAAAGGAAACTCAATTATAATAGCAACAGATAGAAATTTAAAAAAAATTCAAGCTATTGAAAAAATGATTAATAAAAAAATTAGTTTCAGTCAAATTCCAACAGGAGATATGATATGTGAAGCACAATTATTAAACTTAATCAATAAGGTTATAAACTCACCAGTAGATAACCAAATTAATAAATACCTACCAGGTATAACAGAAAAACTAGCAGATTTAGATAAAGAAACATTAATAAAGCATTTTGTGTCAGTAGAATTTAATCGATTTTTATCATTTTATAAAAACTCACCAGATTTAAAAACAAAAGACAAATTTGAAATAAATAAAACAAGCTCGAAAAGTTTAGTGCGTTTTCACATGAATGTTGGTAAAAAAAATGGAGTTGGAGCGCAACACATACTAGGTTTAATAAATGATAAAATTCAAAAAAGAAATGTCTTTATTGGTAAGATAGATATTATGAAGAGTTTTTCTTTTTTTGAAATTGAAGAAGAACAGAAAGATCAAATAATTAGAAAACTTAATAATATTAAATGGAGAGGCGCACAGTTAAAGGTGGAAATAGCCAAAGATTTTTCTAAAGAAAAACCATCGAAAATAAAAAAGAAAAAAAAGAAATCAAGAAAAAAGTCAGGACAATATTAAATAGATTTAAACTAAAAAAATCAATTTTAGAAATTTAATTTCACTCAGCTTTTTACGTACTATATTCATTAAACTGTATTCATATAAAAAAGTTTACTTTAAAATTTTATTGTTTACTTTTTTTTAAAAAAATTACATTAATTTTAAAATGATATAAAATCTATATAAAATGAGAGTCCTTTACAAAAGTAAAACACTAGAATTCTATAGCTCTGAGCAAGATATATCTTTAAACCTACCCTATTTCCAAAATGGTGTTTCAGCAGGATTTCCATCTCCTGCAGAGGATCATATAGATTCAAAAATAGATTTAAATCAACTTTTGATAGAACATCCATCTGCTACTTATTATGTTCGTGTAAACGGTGATTCTATGCTAGATGCAGGTATATTAAATGGTGATTTGCTAATAGTAGATAGGTCGCTTGAAGTTATTAATAACTCTATAGTAGTAGCGTATATAGATGGTGACTTCACCGTTAAAAGGATTCGAAAAAACAAAAACAAACTTTTTTTACAGGCTGAGAATAATAAATATCAACCTATTGAGATTACAGAAGAAATGGATTTCGAACTATTTGGAGTAGTTGCTCACGCAATACATCACTTTATATGATAGGATTAGTTGATTGCAATAACTTTTATGCTTCTTGCGAAAGAGTATTCAAACCTAGTTTAAAAAATAAAGCTGTTATAGTCTTGTCTAATAATGATGGGTGTGTAATTGCAAGAAGTAATGAAGCTAAAGCACTAGGTATTAAAATGGGAGAACCTGCCTTTAAAATTCAATCGATTATTACAAAAAATAAAGTCAATGTATTCTCTACTAATTTCGCACTTTATGGAGACTTCTCAAATAGGGTGATGGAAATACTAAAAAAAGAAGTCAATAAAATAGAAATCTATTCAATAGATGAAGCCTTTTTAGATTTATCTAATTACACAAGTGTAGATAGAGTAATTTTTATTAAAAAAAACATAAAACGCTGGACTGGTATACCTGTTTCAATTGGTTTAGCACCTACTAAAACTTTAGCTAAAGTAGCAAATTACATGGCTAAAAAATATACTAAAAATGGTGTTCTGATTCTAGATAATAAAAATATAATAAAAAAAGCCCTAAATAATTTACCTATAGAAAATTTATGGGGTATTGGGAGAAGATATAGTGATAAACTAAAAAAATCAGGAATCAACACTGCCTTAGAACTTAGAAACGCAAACACAATGTGGGTCAAAAAAAATATGTCAACAAATGGTATTCTTATACAAAAGGAGCTAAAAGGCGAGCAATGTTATGATTTCAAAACATATCAACCAAGAAAAAAAAGTATAGCTACAACCCGTTCCTTTGGTAAGGAGATAACAAATTATAATTTAATAAAACAAGCAATTATTCATTTTGCAGTCAATTGTGCATATAAGCTGAGAAAAGAAAAAAGTTGTTGTTCAAAAGTTTCTATTTTTTTAATGACCAACCCTTACAAAACTAATACTAAACAGTATCATCCGAAAATTACACTGTCATTACCTACCGCCACTAATGACAGTATTGAAATATCAAACATGACGCGTAAAGCTTTGAAAAAAATCTACAGAAATGACTGTTCATATAAAAAAGCGGGAGTGATAGTTCACCAACTATCACATGAAAAAAATATCCAACTATCACTATTTAATAAAATGGATATAATAAAAAGAAGAAAACTGATGTATTCAATAGATAAAATTAATAAATCAATGGGTAGAGATAAAATACATTTAGCATCACAAGGTTTTATACAAAAATGGCAAATCAAACAAGAACAACTATCACCTTGTTACACAACCAAAATAAAAGATATTTTAACAGTAAATATTTAAAATACCTAAGTAATGAAAAATCGGTAAATGCAACATTGTTGCACTTACAAAAAAACAATATATTTGTACTTAAAAAATGGAATCAACAAATAAACTCCCAACAACGGTACTATCTGGATTTCTTGGGGCAGGAAAAACAACACTATTAAATCATATTTTACAAAATAAAGAGGGATTAAAAGTAGCTGTAATTGTAAATGACATGAGTGAAATTAACGT
>MDTB01072066.1_pt1 | contig 12623 bp, 10 predicted proteins | sample 811161 | NCBI WGS metagenome assembly MDTB01 (sample SAMN05326650, study PRJNA326480) | marine metagenome | isolation source: seawater | place: Mediterranean Sea | collected 2009 | reverse complement strand
GGGTATTCATTTAATTTATTCTTAAAACTTGATCGACCATGTTTTATTGTAATTATACCTTTTGTTTTAATTTCCTTTTTCATATTTTTAGTAAATTTTTTCCACATCAATCTTTCAAGAAATTCGGGAGCAGAGCCAATGCCAACAAAACCTAAAATTTGATTTTCAAAATATTTAAACTGATTTAAAGAAATCCAGGCACCCATGCTAGAACCAATAAGTATAAATTTATTTTTTTTAACAATTCTTTTAATTGAATTTTTAGCATCATTAGACCATATAGTTATATTCCCCTTTGTAAACTTGCCAGACGATTTACCATGTCCTGAATATTCAATAGCCAAAAAACCTAATTTATTTTTAACTGCATATTGTTTAAAAGCTTGAGGTTTTTTACCATCAATATCAGACATAAAGCCTGGAAGAAAAATTATATATAGTTTTTTTTTATAATAATTGTCAATATATCTAAGTTTTTTGGTTTTTGAGATTTTAAGATATTTAAATTTTTTCATATTAAGTTTATCTTATTAATTTAATATTATAATTTAACACATGTCATTTAAAATAAAAGTTTTACAGGTAATTCCAAAACTTGGATATGGTGGAGCTGAAACTGGTTGCTATGATCTAGCACATTTTCTAGCAGAGCAAAATTGTAAGTCAATAATTGTTACAAGTGGAGGACAGTTATTAAAATTTGTTAATAAAAAAAAAGTAAAAGTAATAAGATTACCAGTAGACTCAAAAAATCCAGTCATTATGTTTGGAAATTCTTTTATTTTGATATTCTTAATCTTAATTTTTAATATCGATATTATTCATGCTAGAAGTAGAGCCCCAGCTTGGTCCTGTTACTGGGCTAATTTTTTTACTAGAAGAAAATTTGTCACAACTTTTCATGGCACGTATAATATTACTAGTTCTTTGAAAAAATTTTATAATAGTATCATGCTTAAGTCTGAAGTGATTATAGCTGGATCCAATTTTATATTTAAACATATAAATGAAAATTATAAAAATTATTTAAATCCTAAAAATAAACTTCTTGTTATATTTAGAGGAATAAATTTGGAGTATTTTAGTCCTAAAAATATTTCTGAAAGAAAAAAAAATATTTTGATACAAAATTTTAAATTAGACACAGATAAGTTTAAAATTTTATTACCTGGCAGACTAACGAGGTGGAAAGGGCAAGAAATATTTATAGAGTCATTAAATATATTAATAGAGGATTATAACAATACTAAGTTTCAAGCAATAATTTTAGGTTCTGATCAAGGAAGAAACGTTTATAGAAAAAAATTACAGAATTTAGTAGAGAGGTATAACCTCCAAAAAAAAATTATTTTTATTAATCATTGTAGTGAAATGCCTTTAATTTATTCAGCTTCTGATTTAGTAGTTTCTACTTCAGTTGAGCCTGAAGCTTTCGGTAGAGTTTCAGTGGAAGCGCAAGCCATGCAAAAACCTGTAGTTGCAAGTGGTATAGGAGGGTCAAAAGAAACAATTTTAAATGGCAAGTCAGGATTCCTTTACACTTATAATGATCCAAGAGAATTAGCAAAAACTTTAAATTCATTAATAGACACGGATAAAGAATCATTGAATTTAATTGGGAACGAGGGTAGAAAAAACGTATCAAAAAAATTTGACGTTGATAAAATGTGCCATTCAACATTTGTAGAATATAAAAAATTATTAAAAATATAAATGCCTCAAATTCAATTACTCGATGGAAAAAAGATCTCTTTTACAAGCTCAATTAATGGTTTTGAGTTAACAAAAAAAATTAGTAAATCGTTGGAAAAAGTTGCTCTTATTATGGAGGTCAATGGAAAACTAAAAGACTTAAGTCACGAAATTACTAAAGATTCGAAGGTTCGAATAATTACTTCAAAAGATAAAGAAGGCTTAGAGGTCATTCGTCATGATGCAGCTCACATATTAGCTATGGCAGTTCAAGAATTATTCCCCGGTACACAAGTCACTATTGGCCCAGTTATTAATGAGGGTTTCTATTATGATTTTTCCAGAAAAGAACCCTTTACAGAAGATGATTTAAAAAAAATAGAAAATAAAATGAGTGAAATTGTAGATCGAGATGAAAAAACCTCAAGAGAGGTTTGGAAGAGGGATGAAGCTATTAAACATTTTTCTAAAATAGGTGAAAAATATAAAGCTGAAATTATTGAAAGCATCCCAGCAGGGGAGGAAGTTACAATTTATCATCACGGTAAATGGCATGATTTATGTAGAGGCCCACATCTAGCTTCTACAGGTAAAATTGGTAAAGCATTTAAATTAACAAAAGTTTCAGGTGCATATTGGAGAGGAGATTCAAATAATGAAATGCTTCAAAGAATTTACGGTACATGTTGGACTTCAAAAAAAGATTTAGATCATTATTTACATCGAATTGAAGAAGCTGAAAAAAGAGATCATAGAAAATTAGGTAAAGAAATGGACTTATTTCATTTTAGAGAAGAGAGTCCGGGATCAGTATTTTGGCACGAGAAAGGCTGGCTGTTATTTCAAAGATTAGTTGAGTATATGAGAATGAAACAACGTTTAGCAGGTTACAAAGAGATAAATACACCAGAGCTACTAGATAAAACTCTTTGGGAAAAATCTGGGCATTGGGAAAAGTTTGGGGAACACATGTTTACTTCGGAAACGCCCGATGAAAAAACATTTGCTATAAAACCAATGAACTGTCCAGGGTGTGTTCAAGTTTTCAATCAAGGATTAAAAAGTTACAGGGACCTACCTCTTAAGTTGTCAGAGTTTGGAAAAGTTCATAGATATGAACCATCAGGAGCTCTTCATGGATTATTACGTGTAAGAGCGTTTACCCAAGATGATGCTCACATTTTTTGTACAGAAGATCAAATTACACAAGAGTCTTTGATTGTAACAAATTTGATTTTAGAAATTTATAAAGCTTTAGGATTTGAAAAAGTAATATTAAAGTACTCAGATCGTCCGGATAAAAGAGTTGGCGATGATAATATCTGGGATAAGTCTGAGAAAGCTTTACTTTCGGCTATAAAACAATCTAAACTTGAATATACTATTAACAAAGGTGAAGGAGCATTTTACGGTCCAAAAATTGAATTTGTACTAAGGGATGCAATTGGAAGAGACTGGCAATGTGGAACACTTCAAGTTGATTTAAACTTACCTAGTAGACTGGGAGCTTCTTATGTAGATAAAGATGGTTCAAAAAAAGTTCCAGTAATGCTTCACAGAGCTCTATTTGGTTCCCTGGAAAGATTTATAGGAATTTTGATAGAAAATTATTCAGGTAAATTACCTTTTTGGCTATCCCCAAACCAAGTGATTATACTTCCAATAGCAGAGGATAATAACAAATATGTAAAAAAGTTATTTGAAGATCTATTCAAAGAAGGTATAAAATGCGGAGTGGATTTAAGAAATCAAAAAATAAATTACAAAATCAGAGAGCATTCATTGGCAAAAGTTCCAATGATAGTTGTTTGTGGAGAAAAAGAAGTTAAAAATGACACTGTTACAGTTAGAAGATTAGGTTCTGAAAAACAAGAAACAATAAAAAGAGACGTATTAATTAAAAATATTCTTGAAGCAAATAAACTTCCATTAAATTAAGTGTCAAATTTTAAACCTAACTATTTTCAGCGAAGAAGTAAACCTCAAGGCCCTAAAGCAAATGAGAGAATTAAAGCGTTAGATGTTCAGGTTATAGGAAGCGACGGTAAAAATCTTGGTACTCTTCCTTTGAATAAAGCAATTGAAATTGCCAAACAAGAAGATTTAGATCTTATAGAAATATCTCCGAATGCAAATCCACCAGTCTGTAAAATTATGGATATGGGAAAACATAAGTATGATTTACAAAAAAAAGCTAATCTTGCAAAAAAAAAACAAAAAGTAGTAGCTTTAAAAGAAATTAAATTGAGACCTGGCACTGATGTTCATGACTATAATTTTAAAATAAAAAACGCAAAAAAATTTCTTACAAAAGGAGACAAGGTAAAATTTACTGTTAAGTTTAAAGGAAGAGAAATGCAACATATTCAACTTGGTAAGGATTTAATGAATAGAATAATAGAGGACTCTAAGAAGGTAGGAAAAGTAGAGACACACCCAAAATTTGAAGGTAGGCAGATGATCATGATAATTCAGCCTGTTTAATATTGATTAATATCTTCTTGTAAAGAATAATTATTGCCTATATAAAACCGAAATATTTATGCCTAAATTAAAAACTAAAAGCTCTGCCAAAAAAAGATTTAGATTTACCGCTTCTGGTAAAATAAAAATGCCACAGGCAGGTAAGAGGCATGGAATGATAAAAAGAACTAATTCACAGATCAGAAAACAAAGGGGCACTACGATCATGTCTAAACAAGACACAAAAATTGTAAAATCGTACATGCCGTATAATTTAAGAGGATAAAATGGCAAGGACAAAACGCGGCGTAACTAGCAGAGCAAAACATAAAAAAGTTTTAAAAGCTGTTAAAGGTCAGTACGGCAGAAGAAAAAATACTATACGTATTGCTCGTCAAGCAATGGAAAAAGCAATGCAATATGCCTACAGAGATAGAAAAGCAAAAAAAAGAGAATTTAAGTCTTTGTGGATTCAAAGAATTAATGCCGGGGTAAGATCAGAGGGCCTAACTTATTCAGCTTTTATAAATGGTCTAAATAAGTCAAAAATTAAACTTGATAGAAAAGTGTTAGCTGAATTGGCTTATAACAATCCAGAAGTGTTTAAATCTATAGTAAAAAAAGTTCAATCCTCCCTTAACTAATAGGGTTGTTTGATTTATTCTAAGATTATTGAAAGAATCAAAAAATCTAATGAACGATTTGAAAAAAATAGAATCTAGTTTTAAAGAAAAGATATTAGCTATTAAGACTAAAGAGAGTCTGCAGATTTTGAAGACAGAATACTTTGGAAAAAATGGTTTAATAACATTACAATTTAAAAATTTAGCAACTTTGTCTGCAAATGAAAAGAAAGAATTTGCTTCGAATCTTAATAAATTGAAAGAAAATTTAATCGAAGATATTAAAAAAAAAGACACTGAAATAGACACGAATGAGATTGATGAAAAATTAAAAGATGAAAAAATTGATATAACTTTACCAATAAGATCGTATAGACAAGGTAAAATTCATCCAGTTTCACAAGTAATTGATGAAATTTCTTCTATTTTTTCAGAAATTGGATTTTCTGTTGCTGAGGGACCAGACGTAGAAACAGAATATAATAATTTTACCTCGCTTAATACTCCTGAAGATCACCCAGCAAGAGATATGCATGACACTTTTTATTTAGAAGAAAATAAAAAAATTTTATTGAGAACTCATACTTCACCTGTTCAAATAAGAACTATGATAAATGAAAAACCTCCTTTTAAGATTATAGCTCCTGGTAGAACATATCGTTGTGACAGTGACCAAACACATGCACCAATGTTTCATCAACTTGAAGGACTTCATATTGATAAAGATATTACTATGAGCCATCTGAAAGGATGTCTAAACTATTTTATAAAAGAATTTTTTGAAGTTAAGAATGTTAAAATGCGATTTAGACCAAGTCATTTTCCATTCACAGAACCTTCGGCTGAAGTAGATATAGGGTATAGAATTGAAAATGAAAAAATCGTCATAGGAGAAGGTGACAAATGGCTGGAAATTTTAGGGTGCGGTATGGTGCATCCAAATGTTTTAAAAAATGTCAAAGTAGATACAAAAAAATATCAAGGGTACGCTTTTGGTATAGGTATTGATCGGCTTGCAATGCTTAAATATGGAATCAATGATTTAAGAGCTTTTTTTGAAACTGACTACAGATGGTTAAATCATTTTGGTTTTGATCCTTTGGATGTTCCAACAAATTATAGAGGTCTCAGTAAATGATTATTACTATTCCATGGCTGAAAGAGCATCTTCAAACTAAAGCGAATGAAATAAAAATAATTGATCAACTAACTAATATTGGCCTCGAAGTTGAAGGCATTAAAAAAAATTCTGATGGATTAGGTTATTTTAAAGTTGCAAAAATCATAAAAGTAGAAAAACATCCTAATGCAGACAAATTAAAAGTTTGTGACGTAACTTTAGGAGATAACAAAATTATTAAAGTAGTTTGTGGAGCTTCAAATGCTAGAGAAGGTTTGACTACAATTTATGCCCCACCTGGGGCTGTCATTCCAAAAACAAATTTTGAATTAAAGATTGCTAAAATAAGAGGTATCGAGTCAAAAGGTATGCTTTGCTCAGAGAGTGAACTTAATTTATCAGCAGATAGTAATGGAATTATAGAATTAAAAAATAAAGAAAAAGAAATTGGTAAAAATTATTTTAAAAGTAAATTAGAAAAATCCATAGATATTTCTATCACCCCTAACAGAGCTGACTGTTTGGGAGTAAGAGGAATAGCAAGAGATTTAGCGTCATCTGGATTAGGGAGTCTTTTAAAATTAAAGAAAAAACTTTTAAAACAAAGAATAGCTCAGCCTATGAAGGTTTCGATATCTAAAGAAAAAGACCACGGTTGTTTAACATTTGGTAGTTGTTATATAAAAAATATTACGAACAAAGAAAGTCCAGAATGGTTAAAAAATAAGATTCTAGCTTTAGGTTTAAAACCAATTTCAGCAGTAGTTGACATTACAAATTATGTAATGTTTGATTTAAATAGACCTTTACATGCCTATGATGCAGATAAAATAGATAAAGAAATGATAATTAGAAATTCGAAGCAAGGTGAAGTATTTGAAGCCCTCGACAGCAAAAAATATAAATTAAACAGTGGCATGTGCGTTATTGCGGACAAAAGTGGTATTTTAGGTTTGGGAGGAATTATCGGAGGCACAAAAACATCTACAGAACTAGCAACTAAAAATATACTTTTAGAGTCAGCTTACTTTGAACCAGTATCAATAAGAAAAACGGCTCGTGCATTAAATATAAATACGGATGCAAAATATAGATTTGAAAGAGGAATAGATCCAAATTCAGTTCAAGAAGGTTTAGAGATAGCAACTGAATTAATTCTTAAAATTTGTGGTGGAGAAGCAAGTAAATATAAAATCATAGGTCAAAAAAATCAAAAAAATAAAATTATAGAATTTAATATTGAAAAATTTAAAAATTTAATTGGTGTATCGATATCTGCTCTAGAGGTAAATAAAATTTTATCATCTTTAGGATTTAAGATTAAAAAAAATAAAAAAAATTTTAAAATTGAAGTCCCTACTTGGAGGCCTGATGTTTCGCAAGATGTTGACTTAATAGAGGAATTAATAAGAATAAAAGGGTTCGATAAAATTGAAATAATTGAACCTGAAAAAAAAAGAAACAAAGAAACTTTAAATTATAGACAAAAACTTTTTCATCTTTCACAAAGATCTTTGGCATCTAAAGGGTATTTAGAAGCAGTTACCTGGTCTTTTACAGACTCAAAAATCGATAAACAGTTTACAAAAGGAGAAAAAGAGATCAAAATTTATAATCCGATATCTTCTGATCTTGACGTTCTAAGAAGATCAATATTTTCAAATCTTGCGATTTATTTAAAAAAAAATCAAGATAGAGGACACGACGACTTATCATTTTTTGAAATAGGACCTGTTTTCTCAGGAAAAAATCCTGGAGAACAACAAATAGTTGTAGGCGGCATTAATTCTGGCCAAGTAAATAGAAAAAGCTGGAACGATAAAACAAGAGATATTGATGTCTTTGATATTAAAAGTGATTTGATAAGAACTCTTATCGAACTAGGCTTAGAAGAAAAAAAACTTTTTGTAAGTGACTCTAGTAATTCTAGTTATCATCCCGGAAGATCAGGATCTATATCACTGAAGTCTGAAAAAGGACCTTGTCTCGCTTATTTTGGAGAAATACATCCAGGAATAGTAAAAAATTTAGATTTTAAAGCTAAAAATATTTTTGGATTTGAAATATTTTTAAACAATATACCTCAACCAAACAAAAAAATAAGACAAACAAAAACTAATTATAAAGTATCAGATTTTCAGAAATCAGAAAGAGACTTTGCTTTTGTAATAGATAAATATTTTAAAATTGGATTGCTTGAAAAAATAATTAAAGAAGTAGATGAAAATATCATACAAAAAGTAAGTACATTTGATGTTTATGAAGGAGATAATATTCCAACAAATAAGAAGTCAGTTGCAATAAACGTTGTACTTCAGGCATTAGATAGAACCTTAAGTGAAAAAGATTTAGATAATACAAGTCAAAAAATAATAGAAACGGTTAAAGAAAAAACTGGCGCAACAATTAGGTCCTAATGTCAGACATAGATAGAATTCGTAATTTTTCAATAATTGCGCACATAGATCATGGAAAATCCACTATCGCAGACAGAATTATTCATAAATGTGGTGGATTAACAGATCGTGAAATGAAGACACAAGTTTTGGACTCAATGGATATAGAGCGAGAAAGAGGCATTACTATTAAGGCACAAACTGTAAAACTTAAATATAAAGCTAAAGATGGAAATATTTATACCTTAAATATAATAGATACTCCTGGCCATGTTGATTTTGGTTATGAAGTAAGTCGATCATTGTCTGCATGTGAAGGATCATTATTAATTGTTGATAGCACTCAGGGAGTTGAGGCTCAAACTTTAGCTAATGTTTACCAAGCGTTAGAAATTAATCATGAAGTTATTCCAATTTTAAATAAAATTGATTTACCAGCTTCAGATTTAGAAAAATCAAAAAAAGAAATTGAAGATGTTATTGGAATTGATACTTCAACTGCAATTAGTTGTTCAGGCAAAACCGGAGAAGGCATTGAAGATATTTTAGAGTCAATTGTTAATGTATTACCAGCCCCGAAGGGAATTCAAGAAGATAAACTCAAATCACTTTTGGTCGATAGTTGGTATGATACTTACCTAGGGGTTGTGATACTGGTCAGAGTAATTAATGGAAAAATAAAAAAAGATATGAAAATTAAATTAATGTCTAATGATCAAGAATATATAGTTGAAAAAGTGGGCGTATTTACTCCTAAACCAACTGATATCGAAGAGTTAAATTCTGGTGAAATAGGTTTCATTATTACTGGAATTAAATCTTTATCTGAGACTAAAGTAGGAGATACAATTTGTGATGCTAATAAACCTATTGATGTACCTCTGCCTGGATTTAAACCCAGTAAGCCTGTAGTTTTTTGTGGTTTATTTCCTGTTGATAGTTCAGAATATCAAAAACTAAAAGATGGACTAGGTAAATTAAAACTTAATGATGCTAGTTTTTCCTATGAGGCAGAGTCTTCTAGTGCTCTAGGTCTAGGATTTAGATGTGGTTTTTTAGGTCTACTTCACCTTGAAATTATTACTGAAAGACTCGAAAGAGAATTTGATGTCAACTTAATAACTACAACACCAGGTGTAATTTATAAAGTACATCTAGTTAAAGGAAACATTATAGATTTGCAAAACCCCTCTAGCATGCCAGATCCAACACAAATTGTTAAAATTGAAGAACCTTGGATAAAAGCTACAGTGATAACTCCTGATGAATATTTAGGTTCTATTATAAAAATATGTCAAGATAAAAGAGGAATTCAAACCAATCTTAGTTATTCTGGCAATAGAGCAGTATTATCATATGATTTGCCATTAAATGAAGTTGTATTCGATTTTAATGATAAACTTAAATCAGTATCAAGTGGATACGCCAGCTTTGACTATGAAATTACAGGACACAAAGAAGGAGACCTAGTGAAGTTAGGAATTTTAGTAAATGCAGAACCAGTTGATGCTTTAGCTATGATTATACATAAAAATTTTGCACAAACAACTGGACGTCAAGTTTGTGAAAAATTAAAAGATTTAATTCCAAGACATAATTTTATGATACCAATACAAGCTGCGATCGGAGGCAAAATTGTTGCTAGAGAGTCAATAAAAGGGTTTTCAAAAGATGTATTAACTAAAATTCATGGTGGAGGAGCTACGGATAGGAAAAAAAAATTATTAAAAAAACAAAAAAAAGGAAAAGCAAGATCTAAACAATTCGGTAGAGTTGAAATTCCACAAGAGGCATTTATTGGCGTATTAAAAATTAACAAAGAAACTTAATGAAAAAACTATTTATCATTTCAAACGAGAGGATTTTTGAAAGTAAAAATAAATATTTTTGTGACAATCTTGACATGAAATCAACACCTGAGGGTTTAAATAGAGGATTTGAGGTAAATATAATTGCAAGGAAATCAAAAAAAAAAAGATCCCACGAGATCAACGTAGTTAATGTTAATTTATCAGGATCTATTTTTTCTTTTTTAAAAAAAATAATTAATAGTATCAAAAGTGAAGAATCAAAGTATTTGGTAATTTCAATTTCTCCTTACACTTTTTTAGCTTGTATTTTATTAAAATTTTTCAAAAAAAAACCCATTGTTTATTTAAGAAGTGATGGATATGGAGAATATAAAGCAATATTGGGTTTTATAGGACCAATTATTTACCATTTCATGTTTGTTTTAACCTCTAGGATCTCTAATTTAATTAGTTGTAGAAAATTTATTTTAAAGAATAATAATGGAGATGTAGTTTCTCCATCTCAACTAGATGAAAATTGGCTTAATAATCAAGTAAATATAAATTTTGATAAAACTAAACTACTTTATATTGGTAGAATAAAAGTAGAAAAAGGAATTTTTTCACTGCTAGATATTATAAAAAATAATAATGATATAACACTTTCAATAGTAGGCGCTGAAAAAAATTTAACTCAAAATATAAATCAAAGTAATGTTAGTGTTTATGAAGTTGAAAATAATAAACAAAAATTAATTAGATTTTACGATGATCATAATATTTTTATACTCCCTTCTTTTACCGAGGGACATCCAATGGTCCTTTTGGAGGCTTTGGCAAGGAAAAGACCCGTAATTATTTTTGAAGAAATTGAGCATGTAATTGGTGATAAAAAAGGAATATTTGTCTCAAAAAGAAATCTAAAAAGTTTAACTGATACTATAAATCACATTAAAATAAATTACAGAGAGATTAATGAACTAATGGCTAAAAATAAATTACCGACTAATAAAAATTTTTTAAAAGAGTTCGGTAATTTAATTTCTAACTTAAATTAATTGGAGAGGTGGCCGAGTGGTTGAAGGCGCACGCTTGGAAAGCGTGTAAACGGGAAACCGTTTCGAGGGTTCGAATCCCTCTCTCTCCGCCATTGATTTATTATCCACATTCAACTTAAAAGAGTCTTAAGGCTTAAGGTCGAATCATATAGAATGTTATTAAGGGCAGCGAAGGGAGACTGACGCTGCCTTTGCTTTTTATAACCTTTTAATTCCTACCACTTTTAATTTAGCAGTCTGCTCAATCCTTTTAATTGTTTGGTTAATTCCCATAATAATCGTCTTTTTCATTGGCCCATAAGCATGAATAAGTTTTTTATTTGATAGAGCTAGAGCCACATGACCTTTCCAATAGATAATATCATTTTTTTTTATCTTTTTTAATTTTATATTTTTTTTAAAAAACTTAACCTGATCTTTAGCATCTCTCGGGCAAAACTTATTACTATAATTAAGAAAAATTTGTATTAAAGCTGAGCAATCTATTCCTTTAAAAGATTTTCCTCCCCATTTATATTTTATATTTTTAAAAATAGAGATATTTCTGAAAGGGTTTTTTTCTTTATATGCAATTGGCTTAACATCATTTCTGTCTATCCACCCCTTCGAAAATCTTAAGAATTTTTTTTTATTTTCTATAACTTTAATTTTGGAACCAAACGATATCTCACCTATTTTTTTTCTTTTATTTGAACCTTTGAAAATTTTTGACTTTAAGATGTTTACCTTATGTGTTGGTTTTAAAAATTTAGGAAATTTTCTGTTTTTAATATAACCATTGTAGCCGTCTTCTTTGATTTTAACTTTTAACCATTTTTTACTTCTTTTAGAAATTGAAAAACTGTCTCCATAAATCATTTGGGTTACAATTTCAGATTCAATTGAAGGTTTTTTATAAAGATTTGTGACAGTTAAATTATTTGTAAGATATTTAGTCATTCAATTTAAGTTTGTCTTTAATTGTATAAAGAAATATTAAGGATGGTATAACCATTACCGCTGTAATGATAAAAAATATTCCCCAATCTCCGTTTAACCAATCGACTAAAGCCCCGGAGGATGCAGCTAAAGTCGTTCTTCCTGCGGTTCCAATAGATGCAAGAAGAGCATATTGAGTTGCGGTGTAAGTTCTATCTACAAGCATTGAAATAAAAGCAACAAATGCCACCGTTGCAAAAGCTGCAGCCATATCATCAAATATTACTGCTATAGCAAACAATAGTTCAGACTTTCCTGACCAAGCCAGCAAAGAAAATAATAGATTCGTAGAAGCCATCAATATGCCGGAAATAAACATAGCTTTAATCACTCCTGATCGAATAGCGAATAAACCTCCTAGAAGAGTAAAAATTACAGTTGTTATCCAACCAAGTCCTTTTGAATAGAGAGCAATATCAGATTTTGTAAAACCTATTTCTTTATAAAATATTACTGACATTCTTCCCAGAAAAGCTTCACCAATTTTAAAAAGAAAAATAAAT
>MDTB01238750.1_pt1 | contig 12624 bp, 11 predicted proteins | sample 811161 | NCBI WGS metagenome assembly MDTB01 (sample SAMN05326650, study PRJNA326480) | marine metagenome | isolation source: seawater | place: Mediterranean Sea | collected 2009 | reverse complement strand
TTGTAAAATTATTCCAGGTATTTTTATGGTTTTCATTATCCATAAAAGTTACTTCTGTCTTGCTTTAAACTTTGGATTAGTTTTATTTATTACGTAAACACGACCTCTTCTTCTAACTAATTTAGAGTTAAGATCTCTTTTTTTGATTGATTTAAGTGAACTTTTTATTTTCATAATTTTTAATGCCGGCAACGTCCTACTCTTCCGTGTCTTAAGACAAAGTACCATCGGCGCTGAAGGGCTTAACTTCCGAGTTCGGAATGGGGTCGGGTATAACACCTTCGCAATAATTACCGGCGGAAACCTTATACATAAAATAAATTTATTGTAAACTAGATAAATATCTATTTTTAGGAGTTTTTAACAATATTTGCCACATAATCCTTAAGGTCTATTTTACCAAATTTTTTATAGACCCTGTTAGATAAGTTCATGTCTGTTAGAGCTGAAGCGTATCTTTCACCTTTTCTTGGTGCAAGAAACTTTTTCTTAGCTTTAAACATTTTGGCTACATCAAGGATAGAATAAGATTGTTTATGAGATATACTATAATGCCTGCACTTATTTTTTTTCCAGGCATAAAAACAAGTTTCAACAGTATCAAAAACATGAGTAAATCTTCTAGTCTGCGACCCTGGTTTAACCACTGTTAATAGTTTTTTTGTTCGAAACTGCTCCTCAAATATCCCTATTACTGTAGCCATATCTCCCTTTCGAATTTGATTTGGTCCGTAAACATTATAAAAATAGATTATTTCAAATTTAAAATTAAACCATTTTTTTAAATTTTCTAATAATTCTAAATTTTTTGATTTAGAAAATGCATATGGAGATAAATTTTTGTCATTACCATTATTTCCTATACTTGCTGATGTTGCCGAATATATAAGTTTAATTTTATTTTCAAGACAAAAGTTAAATACTTCACTTGAACCAATTGTATTTGAATTTATACAAGTGTTCATATTTAAAAAACTTTGATATATTCTAGAAAATTCGCCAAAGTGAAAGATTGAGTTTATATTCTTTTTATATAAATTTAGTACTTTAGATATATTTTTTGTGTCTGATTTTATATAGTTTATTCTTTTATCTTTAATTTCGTTTTTCGCTTTTCCAGAATAATAGTTATCTAAACTTATAATTTTAAATTTAGTCTTTTTTAAGAGAAGTTTAATCATATTTGAACCAATAAAACCCACACCACCTGTCACCACTATATATTTTTTCATTGGTGCGTAGCCTTACTAAGAAATACTTCGATGAAGTTTAAAGCAAAACTGATGAGTTTAAAGTTTTGACTTTCAAATATTAAATGGCTCATTGGATTTTCTAAGTAGCTAATTTGAAATGGTCATATTATATATATTTAATTTTTACAAGAATCTTTGTATAAAACATTTGATATAAAAATAATCTTATTATTTTTATATTAAACTTTGAATTTTCAAATCTTCTTTTTTTGAATATTATTGAAAAATCTTTACAAAATATAGTTTTTTTTCCATTGTATAAGATATCAAATAATATCTTGTAGCCCCTAGAATAAAAATTTTTTTTATATTTAACTATTAAATATTTTTTACAAATAAAAAAACCTGATAAAGGATCTGAACTTTTAAATCCAAAAATAAAATTAATAATAAATATTGCAAACTTTGAAATAAAACTTCTAAAAAAACTAATATTTCCAAAAAAATATCTAGTGAAAAATCTGCTTGCAATTAAAATATCACATTTTGATATTTTGAATATTTTCCACATTTTATTTATATATTTTACATCATGCTGTAAATCACAATCCATAACCATTATTATGTTATTTTTTGCTTTAGATGAACCTAATATAACTGATTTTGATAAATCTTTATCTTTTGAACTTCTTAGGATTCCCTTAACTTTAGCATATTTTATTTTTTTTATTTCTTCAAAAGTGCCGTCAGTGGAGTTGTCATCTATAAAAATTACTTCAGATACTATTTTAATTTTATTTAGTTTGGTACTAATCTTTTTTATATTTTTTTTTTCATTCAAAGTAGGAATAATTACTGTTATCATATCTTTTTTTACGCCAACTAATTATAATTAAATTTATGTTTTATAATAACTGTAATTACTCTTATAGCATCATAAATTCCAATTTTTTTTCCTTCATTATAACCTCTCCCCTTGTAAGATATAGGGACTTCAAAAATTTTAATTTTTTTGTTTGAAAGTTTAGTTGTTACCTCAGGACAAAATGCAAAATCATTTTCCTTTAAATTCAATTTTTTAAAAATACTAATTCTTAAAACTTTATAACAAGTATGGGCATCGGTTAACTTTTGTCCATTAACAAAATTAGAAAATGTAGTCAAAACATAATTCGCAAAAACTCTAAAATTAGTTGCTAAGCTAAATTTGAAAGAGTATCTACTTTTATTCAAAACTCTAGATCCATATACAACTTTTATTTCTTTATTTTTAAAAGGTCTTAATAATTTATGATAATCATTTGGATTATATTCAAGATCAGCATCTTGTATTATAACAATGTCACCATTTAATGATTTTAAAGCTGTTTTAATGGCAGCACCTTTACCTAAATTCTTTTTGTGAAAATAAAATTTAACATTTCTTGAGAATATTCTCTTCTTTATTATTTCTCTTGATCCATCGGTTGATCCATCGTCAACTATTATAATTTTCTTATTATACCCTTTTACTCTTTGAACTTTTTTATAAAGATTAACAATTGTTTTTTTTTCATTAAAAACCGGTATTATAACATTTATTTTCATGCACGAATTATGTCTATTTTTTTTTTAAATATCGTTTTTACAAATTTGTTCTATCTGGTTTTGGGTAAATTTTTAATAACAAAATTTTTTAATTTTGATTTAAAAACACCTGTTGACTGTGTAATAATGGGTATCATAGGTTCGTCTTTTGCCGCTTTATTGATTAATTTTTTTCTTCCATTAAATATCTGGGTCAATTCAAGTTTTTTTATTTTATTAATAATAATTTTTTTTATTTTTAAATTATATCTAAAAAAAAATGAGTTATTTTTTTTATTAATTTCCTCATTTTTGGTATTTTTATTAATTATATTTGATAATGAATATAGACCAGACGCAGGTCTATATCATATTCCATACATACAAATATTAAATGAGAATAAAATAATTATTGGCTTAAGTAATCTTCATTCTCGATTTGGTCATATTTCAATTCTACAATATTTATCTGCGTTTAATTTTGATTTTCTTAGAAGTAAAAATGGTATTTTAATACCATCGGCAAGTCTTGTAATTTTTTTATATATTTATTTTTTTAATGACATTTTGAAATTAATTAAAAAAAAAGAACTTTTTTCATTGGGAAAATTATTTTCAATATTAATTATTATTTATATAAGTTATAAAATTAATAGATATGGTGAATTTGGAAACGATGCACCTGCTCATATTTTTTTATTCTATGTAATTTCAAAATTTTTATATTTAGAAAATTATGCAACTAAACAAATATGGAAATTTTATATTTACTCTGTTTTCTGTTTTTTAAATAAAATTTTTTTTATTTTAATATTTATAATTCCAATTTTTATGTTATTCAAAAACTCTAACTCTATTAAAAAGTTAATTTTAAGTATACCTAGTTTTTTAATCTTTCTTTGGTTAGTTAAAAATATTCTAATAAGTGGATGCATGATATATCCAATGAAAATTACATGCTTTGAAAGTCTGCCATGGGTCAACATAAATACTGTCGAGAAAGTACAAATAGAGGGAGAAGCTTGGGCTAAAGCATGGCCTCAAAATCAAGATACAAATTTAAATATGGAGGATTTTTCTAAAAATTTTAATTGGATTGAAGCCTGGTCTTCTAATCATTTATTATTTATTTTAAATATAATTATTCCATATTTGATTTTTGTTTTAATTTTTATGACCCTTTCAATTCAAAAAATCTCATTTAGAAAATTTTTTGATTATTTTAAAAATGAAAAAATACAAATTTTAACCTTTATTTCAATTTTAGGTGTTTTAAGTTTTTTTATGAAATTTCCTATTTATAGATATGGATATTCATATTTAATATTACTTTTATTCATATTGTTTAGTGTAATTTTTAATAATCTTAATTTAAAAAAATTAATTAAATATTCAAAAGTAATTTTTGTTTTATGTATTGTCATATTTTCATCTAAACAGATTTTGAGAATCTACAACTATAATGAAATAAGAAATTATATTCCAAATCATATATTTATTAAAAAAGAAAAATATGAAAATAAATATAAAAAAATAAATTTAAATAATAATTTTAAATATTATTTAAGCAAAGATGAATGTTTTTATGGTTTAGCTCCTTGTACAAATTCAATATACTGGCAAAAGAATTTGAGTTCAAAAAACAAGTGGGGCTATAACATTTTATTTACTAATTAAGGATTATCTCATTAAAATGTATATTTTAAAATACAATAAAAAGCTCTAAACGCATCTTTTAACCCAATTTTTTTTCCCTGCTCATAAGTTCTTCCTTTGTAAGATATTGCAACTTCATAAAACTTAAATTTTTTTTTAGCCATTTTAATTGTAAATTCTGGTTCAAAACCAAATCTATCTTCTTTAAGAACTAAGTTGTCTAAACAATATTTTTTAAATGCTTTAAAACCAGTCTCCATATCTGTCATATTTATATTTGTCACCAAATTACAAAAAAATGTTAAAATTTTATTAGCTAAATAATGCCAAAAAAAATGTAATCTTACATACTTTCCCCCTCCTAAAAACCTAGAACCATAAACTATATCAGCATCCGTTTCTAAAAAAGGAATTAGTAATTTTTCATACTCTCTTGGATCATATTCTAAATCTGCATCTTGAATAATTATATACTCCCCTTCTGCTTCTTTGAAACCTGTCTGCAATGCCTTTCCTTTACCAAAATTTTTATCATGACAATACAGCTTAATTTTTTTTTGATCTGCTAGTACGTCTAATAATTTTCTGGAATTATCTTTTGAAAAATCATCTACTACAATAATCTCAAATAAACACTCCAAATTATTTAAAGAATCAATGGAATTTTCAATAACCTCTATAATTGTATTCTCTTCGTTGAAACAAGGTATAACAACAGATACTTTTTTTTTAAATTTCATTTAGTTAATAATTTATAAAATATATTATATATAGAGAACTAAAATAATAAAATATTAGAATTAAACATAGTAACTGTGAACTTTACAAATATATTTGTTCCTATTTGGTCTCCTTTAATCTCAATAGCTCTTTTATTAGGGCTTTATAGCTTGGGTAAAATTATTACTAAAATTCTCCAAGTAAAAAATATAATTTCAAAAGTATCAAACCCAGACTATCAGTATGCAATGATAGGCTCCATTTTTTTGTCCTCATTTCTATTTCCATTAGTAATTTTTAATAACTTGGATATTAGATTGTTAATAAAATTAATTTCATATTCTTTGGTATTTCTTGCTTTAATTGAAATATTAAATTTTTATGTTTCAGGCAAAATACATTCGAAACAATTTAAATTTAACAACATTAATTTGTTTTTATTTTTATTTTTAATTTCATATTTTTTTTTGTCACTAGCCCCAATAACAAATGCTGATTCTTTAGATTATCATGTTGGTATTCCACTATATATTATAAATAATAACGAGTATCCAGGTTATAAGTTTTGGATGCATTTTACAAAATCTGGATCTGGAGAGTTATTAAATACTGTAGGATTATTTATAAGAGCGGAACAATTTCCATCTCTTGTTCAATTTTCTGGTATTTTAAGTATTAGTGGACTTCTCAAACAAAACAAAGCAAAATATCATAATTTATATCTTTTATTATTTTTAAGCTGCCCAGTTTTAATTCTTTTAGTCTCAAGTGCTAAACCTCAATTAAATTTTATTGGATCGTCTGCATTAATTTTTGCATTAATTTTTTTTAGCAATGAAAAAAACTTTCAAAAAAACGGATTTTTATTATTTATTTTAATACTCTTATTTTCAAATATTAATGGGAAATTTTCTTTTGCCTTAAGCTCTTTTTTATTTTTAAACGTAATTTTTTACTATTGTTACAGGAATAATAAAACATATTATCTTGCATTTATTTTTTTTGTTGTATTTTTTTTAACTCTTGGCCCAAAAATTATCTGGAAAAACAATATCTACGGAATGAGTATAATAGATGCTCTTATAAAACCATTACCTACAGAAATTTATGGATACCAACAACTATACAGTTCCCTAACTTCTTGTGGATATAGTGGTTGTATTCCAACATGGCTTCTTTTTCCTAATAGCTTAAATACTATTACAGAGACACTAGGAATAGGATCTTTGATAATTTTATTCTCAAAATTTAAAAAAAATTTAAAAGAAAATTTAATAATTGTCTTCATATTATTATATATTCTTTTGGCATTTTTTTATGGTCAAAATAATCCAAGATGGTTTGTAGAATCCTTTGTATGGTTATTAATTATTTCCAAGTATTTTGGGTATAAAAAAGAAAAGTATATTAAAATTTTTTATAATATAACAAAGGTTCAAAGTTTAGGAGTATTTTTTATGATATTATTTGGGGTCTTTTCTTTAACTAAAGGGGTAATCACAGATGACTTAAGAGATAAAGTTTTAAGTAATTCTGCTAATGGATATAGTCTTTTTAAATGGTCCAACTCTAAACTTAAAAATGATGATATTTTAATATCAACACACAGATCTTTTGCGTTAAGTAATGTCAAAACAATTCCAGGAGATTTGTTTAATTATATAGATATCTCAAACCCAGCATCAAAAGATCATTTTGTCGAAATTAAAAGTTTAAAACCAACTCACATACTCTTTTATGATGATAAAAAATATTATAAAAAACTGTCTAATTGTTTGGGAAATTTATTATATTTCAATGAAGAAGCTGGAAAATTCAGCACTAGAAATCCATTCAATAGAAGAAATAAGTTTTATGAAGGATATATATACGAATTTAATTATGAAGACTTGCCAGAATGTGCAGTAAAAAAAATTAATTAAACTTACTTGTAATTTTATTTACAGTCCTAACTATTTTTTTTTGATCTTTGACAGTTAAAGATGGATAAAGTGGTAAAGAAAAAATTTCTTGAGTAAAAATTTCTGAACTTTTAAGACAATTACAAGAGCTACATACAAATTTTTTATAATTTTTCATTTTATGAATTGGGTTTTGATAATGAATCAATGTTTCAATTTTTTGTTTTTTTAAAAGTTTTTGAATTAAATTTCTTTTTTTATGTTTCACTACAAATAAATGATAAGCATGATTTATATTTAATTTGTCATGTTTTAAAAAATCAATATTAACTAAATTCTTATAATAATAAGCAGCAATTTGTTGTCTTTTTTTAATATCATTTTGAATAGTTTCTAGTTTATAATTTAATATTGCTGCCTGAATATGATCCATTCTTGAATTTGTGCCATCTAATAAAGATTGATATTCTCTTTTTTTTCTATCTGTATCTATTCCATAAAATCTCATTAATTTTAATTTTCTTAAATCAGATTTTTTTTTCGTAGCTATGAAACCGCCATCTCCATAAGTTCCTAAAATTTTCGTTGGATAAAATGAAAAACATCCAAAATCTCCAAAAGTACCTGTAAATTTATTTTTATATTTTGTTCCAAATGATTGTGCACAGTCCTCGATTACTTTTAAATTGTGTTTTTTTTGCAATTTTACAAATTTTAACAATTTCACAACTTGATCCATAAAGGTGTATAGGAATAATTGCTTTTGTATTTTTATTAATAAAATTTTCAATTTTATTTTGATCTATGAGACCATTTTCAAGATTAATATCAATTAATCTTGGTTTAGCTCCTGTACTAATTATAGCTGAAATTGTTGGTATAGCTGTCATGGTAGAAGTTATTACTTCATCACCTTCTTTAATATCGCAAGCCTTCAATGCCAAATAAATTGCATCTGTACCAGATTTAACGGTCAAGCCATGTTTAGAATTTAGATATTTATTAAGTTTATTTTCAAGTTTATTAATTTCCTTACCAAAAAAAATCTTTCCAGAACTTAAAACTTTGTCTATTTCAAATAAAACTCTTTTTTTATTTTTCTTATAATCTCTATCAAACCTAAAAAATTGAATCATAATTTATCTATTTCATAGATATAATTTTTTTTATCAAACTTAGTTGTGCACATAACTAGAAGTAAAGAATTTTTAATTTTTGATGAAAAACTTACCCAATGATTACTTGGTATAATATATCCAAAATTATTTTTTTCATTTAATAAAAATTTAAATTTTTTTGATTTATTAATAATTTCAAAATTTATTTTTCCTTTTATGCAAACAAATATTTGAAAACCTTTCTTGTGTGCATGGCCGCCTCTTTTAAGGTTTTTTTTTAAAGAAACAAGAAATAATCTTTGTATTTTTTTATTTAATATTTTATCAAAGTTGAACGGGGTTAAGATACCTCGTTTATCAATATGTTTATCAAAGAAAAATTTTTTTATCATTTTATAATTAATCTTTTATTAAAAACCTACAAGTGTGATCAACAAAATGAAGATTTATTTTTTGATTTTTAAAAAATTCATCAACTGCTAATTTAGCTCCCTTCCAGTATCCATAATCATCTATAATTAAATATCCACCTTTTTGCAGTTTGTCATAAAGAATTTCAAGCTCTAATTTAGTGCTCTCATAAAAACAAGTATTTAGTCTTAATATAGCTATTTTATCTGGTATGTTAGTTTTTATGCTCAATGTATCTTGAGTCTTTCCTTTAACTAGAAATAAATTTTTTGAATCTCCTGTTGCTTCAATAAAATTTTTTTGAACTTGATCTAAATTTATTTGACTATTGAAAGAAGTAAAATTCTCTAATTTATTTTTATTATTAAAATAATCAGAAGCATTTATATTTTTGAAATCCTTATCATTATTTGTTGGTTCGGGCATACCCTCAAAAGTATCGTATCCGAAAATTTTTTTTTCTTTTGCTTGATACTTTTGAATATATTTTTTAATCAATATTAGATTCCCTCCCTTCCAAACACCAGTCTCTACAAAGTCTCCTTCGATATTATTTTCAAGGATTTTTTTTAAAGCTGTTATTAAAGTCCAAATTCTTAAAGAACCATTCATGGAATATTTTTTAGTTAACTCAATTAACTCTCTTTCTTCATTGCTTGCTTCTATTGGAATTTTATTAGAAAATTCATTTTCTAATTTAATAATTCTTAAGCCAATCTTTCCAAATGAAGATTGTATCCATTTTTTAATCATTAATCTTTCTTATAACTTTATTAAATATCAATTCATTATAAATTTTAAAATTCACTTCATCTTTTCCAATACAAATGTTTTTAATATCGTAACAAAATTTTTCTTTTTGATTAGATTTGAAGATATCTAAATCATTATCTTGTTTGATCATAACCAATTTAGAATAATTGTAAAAATCACTTTTATTAAGTCTTAAAAAGTAATCATAATTTGTGTAATTTTTTATGCACAATAAAAATATACTTATAAAAATAATATTTTTAATTGGACCCTTATATAATTTGAAAAAGCTTTTACATAAAATGCTTAATAAATACATTGAAAAAGAAATTATAAAACCATATGAAAATCTCACATCGGGTGCAACTAACCAAATTATATTTGAAATAAGAAATAAAAATAAAATTATATAAAAATTGTTAAAATTGAAATGAAGTATTTTTTTTGAAAATTTATCTATAAAAATGATTAGTGATAAAAAGATTATAATAAAATAACTAATCTGAAAAATCGATGTTTTTAAAAAGAAATTTAAAAACCATGGCTTTAACCATAAAAAAGTATTATTTGTAAATTCAAAATTTCCAAATAATTCATGATTTGGAGAACTCCTTTGAAAAGAAATTATATTTTTATTATATATTCTTACCATTTCTTTGTAAGAATCTAATCCTATTAAATCACAAGTTTGATAAATTGGAAAAATTAAACAATTTGATGTCAGTATATTTTTGATAAAAAATAATAATAAAGGAAGAGCAAAAAAAACTGAAAGAATTAAAATATATTTTTTACTTAAAGATTTTAATAAAATAGGCAGTAATAATACATAAATTGATACGTAACTTATCCTAGAAAAAAAAGTTAAAGTACAAGTAATAACTAAATATAAAAAAAATAAGTCTTTTTGATTTTGATTTTCACTTTCATAAAATTTCAAAAAAAAATAAACAGATAAAATAAAGAAAATACTGGCAGCTAGATCTGTGCCGACACTACCTAACTCCATTAGCAAAATTCCATTTCCAAATGGGTGAATCAGACTAAATATTATAATAAAAGCATAACAGTTAATTAAAAAAAGGTCTGAAAGTGAACTCAATTTTTTTTCTAAAGCTTGGATAGATATCAATGTAAAAACTACAAAGGGTATTAAATTAGCTACAAAACTTAAATTATAATTATTTATTTTGTGATTAAATAAACTTAAAAACATATGCCAGGGAGAAACCATTCCCAATCTTATATCAATCTCAATCAAATTTTTACTGATAGCAAAATCACTAAACCAATTCAAAACCTGATGATGATAAAGCATTGTGTCATAAATTGGTGTATTTGATAAAGATAAAAAAATAAGAATAATTATAAAAATTACAGAAAATAAATTGATTTTAATTTTTCTAAAATTATTCAAAAAATTTGAAATTTTTATCAGATAAAAAATTGACACGATAATTAAAAAAAAAAATAAGTATTTAAGTGGCAATATCAAATGCCATAAAAAGGATATAAATATAATAAAATATATTGCGAGTAATAAAATTGAATAATTAATATCAATAGAAATATTAAAATATTTTTCTATTTTTTTTATTATATAAAAACTAGTTGTATATAAAAAAAATAAAATAATAGATAAAATGAATATAGGTATTATCATTTAGACAAAGCAGAACCATTTCTAACTTTTTCCTGATACTCGTATGAAAAATTCTTTATAAAACATTCGATTTTTGACCTGCTTTCAAAAAAATCAAATAAATAACCTTTTTTAATTTTTAGGTCTATTTCAGCATTTATTGCAACTTTTGGAGAGCACAAATCTTCATAAAGATACTTAATTTTCAGGAAATCAATATTTATGAACCAGGTAATAATATTTATAATAATTATAATAAAAATATATTTTTTTAAAAAAAGTTTACCTATTACTAAGTAAAAAAAAACAAGCCCAGGCTGCAAATATGAAACTTCAGCTGGTATCCATAAAAATATAAGCAAATTAAAAAGAATTAAAATTATTTCAAAATAATAATTTTTAATTTGTTGTAATTCTTTTTTATCTAATTTTATTGAAACAAGCAGAATAAATATAATCTGAATAAGACCAATTGACAAAATCAATTTATAACCAAACCTTGATAGGTAGCCGATTAAATCTGGAGTTGGTCTACCCGCTGTCAACCAATCCATACCTAATCCGTGTTGGATCCAAACTGGCAAATAAAATAATCCTGAAACAAAAATAATACCTATAAAATGAGTTATATTTTTCAGTAAAAATTTTTTTTCATAATTATAAAAAAATATTGCTGCAAAAACAAAAGGAACAAAATTTATTCTAGTCCCAATAGAAATAGCAAAAAAAATCAAGCTCAAATCTAATTTTTCAATGTTTCTAAAGTACAAACCTAAAGTAAAAAAAAATAAAGCCCAAGAGTAGTCAATTGGTTCTAAATTTTCAAAAAAAAGATAAGGGTTAGATAAAGCGAGGATTATAAATAATAAACCTGATTGTAAATTTTTAACAAAATAAAGTTTAGAAATAATAATTAGCGAAGATAATAATAAGAAGAATGAAGCTAAATTTGCAGCAAAACTTCCAAAATTTAAAGCTAAAAAACCTATACCAAATTCTGCTACTGGATTGCCTGTAAATCTAGAGGTCATAAAATTTCCATTGAGAAAATTTGAATAAACTCCTATCATAGGAATTGTGTCCTCATCAGACCCATATCCTCCTACATAGGCCAAATAAACCCCTAAAGAGACAATTATAAAAAGTAATACTCGATAAATATTTTTTTCAATAAATATCATTTTAATTATGTATCCAATGTGAATAAAAAGTTTGGATGTGAGGAGATGTTTATAAACTGGTAACCCATATCTCTTAATAAATCGGCTGTTTTAATAAATCTTTTTTTCCCATATTTATTGAATTTATTTAATTCATCAAATTCTACACATATTTGTGTAGGCTTAATATTATCTCCAAACATATTTTCAATAACCTCAATTTCTGCACCCTCAATATCAATTTTAAGCAAAGGTATATTTTCAATATTATATTCTTCTATTATGCTTTTAATTGTAATTGTTGAAACTTCTATATAATCAGTTTCTTTACTGTAATCATTTTGCCAATTATTTATTGAATGGCTTATTTCTTTTTGAAGTGGTGGTTTAAAAAACTTAATTCTGTCATTATCTTTATTAAATAAAGCTCTTTCAATCAAATTTAAATTTTCATTTTTAATATTTGATAAATCATAAGAACTTACATCTTGATTTCCACTTTTA
>MDTB01227192.1_pt1 | contig 12625 bp, 5 predicted proteins | sample 811161 | NCBI WGS metagenome assembly MDTB01 (sample SAMN05326650, study PRJNA326480) | marine metagenome | isolation source: seawater | place: Mediterranean Sea | collected 2009 | reverse complement strand
TGAACTGTGACAGTTGGTAGTAACTGAGAGAATGCTTGCTCTTGATTCTCACTAATTATTTTCATTCTAGTTTTTGCCATAAGAAACAATGAATCACTATTCTTTGACAAATTAACGCTTTCTAATAAGTCCAAACCATAAGTAGATTTTCCCAAAAAAAAGAATAACGAAAAAAACACCAAAACATTAGAGATTTTTTTAATCAATTATTCTTCCTTTAATGAAAAAGCAACTCTTCTAGTTAATGGATGTAAAATATATTCCAGCAAAGTCCTCTCCCCTGTTTTTATGACAATTTGAACTTGCATTCCAGGCTGAATTTTTCTTTTACCAAGAATTTTTTTTGCCTCATTAGTCAATCTCACACGAGCTAAATAATATGGTTCTTTCATTCCTCTTTCCTCTATAACATCAGTGGAAATAGAGGTGATTTCTCCTGGTACAACTAACAATGGAGTTAATGAAAAACTACTAAACCTAACATCAACTTCAAGTCCGACACTTACCCTGTCGATTAGATTAGGTTTAACTTTTGCTTCCACGAACAGTTGCTCATTTTTTGGAACGAGATCCATTATTTTTTCACCGGCTTTTAGAACAGCACCCTGTGATTGCTTTTTGATACCCATAACCTGACCAGAAACACCGGCCTTAATTATGGTTCCCTTGAGAGTGCGCTCAGCTTTTTTTCTCCTTTCTTCAGCAGCTTTTAAACGATAGTTTAGATCCAAAATGTTTTGTTTTGCTGTCTCTTGCTTGGCGAAAATTTCTTTACTTACACTGCTCAACTCCGAGTAACGTCTCTCTAATTCAAGTTGCCTGACTTTTGGTGCATAACCCTCCTTGACCAAATCCTTAACACCGTTTAATTCCTCATCAATTAATTTTATTTGTTCAGATTTAGTCTGCATTAATTGTTGATAGCTTTTAATTTGAAGTTTTTGCCCAATAATATTTTCCTCAAGACTTTTAATTTTATTTTTCTCTATTTCTACATCACTAGTAGGTGTGGCATCTTTAAGTTTAAGAAGAATTTGATCTTTTTCTACAAATTCACCTTCCTTTACATAGATTTCTTTTATCACTCCACCTGAAGAATGAGCAACCTCTTTTTTCTTTGTATCAATTACAACCATTCCAGAAGTAGGTACCCCTTCATCTAATGGAACTATTGCCGCCCACAACATCAAACCACCAAAAAATACAACGATAAACCAAAAAGCAAATTTTCTAAAATGAGAAGTATTGCTAAGCTTTTCGAATTCTTTGTTTATTTTATCTTCGTCAATAAGTTCTTTAGTCAATTAATTTGCCCTAAAATTTATGCCTTTTTGTTTTTTTGATCTAACTTCCAAGCTTCAACATCATCATCACTTATTAAATTTCCATCATTTAAGGTTATAACTCTGTCACAGACGGGGATGATAGATTTTCTATGAGTAACAAGAATTATAAGAGAATTTAATTTTTTCATATGCCTTATTGCATTTGCGAGACCAGTTTCACCAGGAGGATCAAGACTAGAATTTGGTTCATCCAAAAGTATTACAGAGGGTTTTTTATAAATTGCTCTTGCTATTGCAATTCTTTGCCTTTCTCCACCTGACAAACTTTCAGTTCCACTTTCTATTATCGTATCGTACCCGCTAGGAAGTCTTAATACAAAATAATGTATGCCAATAAGTCTTGCCGCTAAAACTACTTCCTCAGAATCAGGAATCCCCATTCTAGAAATATTTTCAGCTACACTACCTTGAAACATGGTCACTTCTTGTGCTAGGTATCCAATTTGATCTGAATAGAATTGTTCATTTAATTTTCTCATATCATAATTATTAATTAAAACTTGACCCTCGTAATTATTGTTTATTCCCAAAATTGTTTTAAGTAGCATTGATTTGCCTGAGCCAGATGGACCAGTGATAGCAGTAATCTGCCCTGGTCTAAAAGACAAAGAAATATCATTCAAAATTGGTGTGGGTTTTAAATCGTTCTTTATAATTATGTTTTCAAGTTTTAGCTCAATACACTTCTCCGAGAAATCTAGTGTCTCCGCTTCTTCATGGCTGATTAATTTTTCTAGTCTTAATATTGATGATTTAGCAAGATGCCAAGTACTATAACTTTGAGTTAAACTATCAACAGGAGCTGTTGTTCTTGCCATGAGCATTGCTGCTGCAATCATAGCGCCCAAAGACAACTCCCCATACATAACAAGTATTGCTGCAACACCCAGAGCGAGGGAGTTTGTTAACAACTTAAATTGTTTTGCAAACTGTTGTACCGCTTCACCCTTGTAGGTTGAAACTGATAACAATCTAATAGTTTTTAGCCTGGACTCATTCCAAAATTTTCTAAAATTATTAGCCATACCATAAACATTTATTATCTCGGTATTTCTAAGCTTGCTAAACATGAAAGCATTTAATTTAAGTTCTTCTTCATTGCAAATTTCTGTTAGGTTAGCAGTAGCTTTTGTCGAGTAAAGCCCCATTAAAATTAATAAAAAGATAAAGAATATACTCAAATATCCAAGAACTGGATGTAAAACAAACATAACAAAGACATAAAATGGCACCCAAGGAACATCAAAAAATGCAAAGAATGCTGGTCCGGTTAACCACTGTCTTATTTGACTGAGATCATTTAAAAATATTGCTGGATCCTCGTCCGGCTCTATTAATTGTTTTTTAAAGCTCTCAGAAAAAATTTTAGGTGCTAATTCTTTGTCAATTCTCAATCCCAAAGCTATTACAATTTTAGATCTAATCCATTCACTTATAGATGTAACCACGTAAAAATAAACTATGATTGAGGTGACAGTTACCAATGTAAACATGCTTTTACTGATAAAAACCCTATCAAAAATCTGTAACATAAAAATCATAGGGGATAACATTAAAATATTAGCAACTGCACTTACTAAAAAGATCCAAGACAAATCTTTTTTGTATTTGATAATGCATTTAAACAAAAAATTTTTTTGGATATTCTTTAACTTGATTTTTATAGGATTGTTGTTAAAGAACCGATTTATGGTAGAAAAATTATGAATCATCTTTGTCTGTAGGTGGAAGAAAGGATTGTTTTTGACGTTCTAAGATATTTTTCTCGTGTTTTGCTTTGTCATGTTGCGCTTTCATCTGTTTAGTAATATTTACCACTGAATCAAATATCTTCTGTTCACCATTTTCTATTGACAGCAAAAGGTCGCTGATTTTTAATATATTTTTGCTGTGCGTGATTATCACTATAGTTGATTTGTACGTTTTTATTTCTTTGATTGTATCCAAAAAAAATTTTTGGGAATTACTGTCCATATTACTAGTTGGTTCATCTAAAACTATAAGTTTTGGCCTTCCGTAAAATGCCCTGGCAAGTCCAATTTTTTGTTTTATTCCACCTGGTATTCTTAGCGAATCAGGGTTGAGGTTGGTATTGATTCCCTCAGGAAGGGCATCCACAAATTCATTTAAATTTGATAAGTCGATTGCTTCTTTTAAGTCATTGGGATTTAATTCACCAAAGCGGGTAATATTTTCTGAGAGAGAGCCCTCGAATAGTTCAATATCTTGAGGTAAATACCCTAAATGTTTTCCCAGTTCACTTTTGTTCCAATCATAAACTGATACACCATCTAATCTCACTGAGCCTTTTGATGGTTCGACAAAACCCACTAGTGCTCTTGCTAATGTTGTTTTACCCGCACCTGAATGCCCTAAAACTGTCAAGATTTGTCCGGGCTCAACTTGGAAATTTATGTTTCGTAATAAATCTGCTGAATGTTCATTTGGTGAATATGATAATTTTTGAACTAATAATCTACCTATCGGATCAGCCATTGTCATAGGTTTACTTTGATCTGGATGATTTTCCAGGAAATTTTCAATATTTCTATAAGCCTCTTTTGCTGCTACTACCATTTGCCATTGCATTATAATGACCATTAACGGTCTAACAGCTAGGGCTCCGATTAGTTTTGCAACTATTAAATTACCTGCTGCTTTCATCGGAATTAGTTCCAAAATCATCAATGTTGCTCCAACTCCAAGAATCATCGAACCCTGAATTGATAAAGCAAATTTCATTCCACTGCCTCCAGCTGCTTGCGCTGACGAAGCTTGGGCTTGAGAAATCAAATATCGATCATTTTTAGTTTTCCATTTCTTGTAGATATTTGGAATAATTCCCATCGATACTGCTGTTTGTGAATTTTTAAAACTTGAATTTAATTCTTGTCTTGATGCATTTTGATGTTTTTGTAAATCTTCTAAATGTGGTGTGACTTTTTTTTCAGTTACTAACCCAAAAATTAAGGCAAGAACTGCACCAAGCAGTGACATGACCCCCATATATGGATGTATAAAAAATATCAGTATTAGGAAAATAAAACAAAGTGGTACATCAAAAATTGCTCCCATCGGAGGGGAAGTCATAAATATTCTAATTGTTCTTAAATTTGAGAGAACCTTTGCTCCATCTATCCAATTTTCAGTTGCTTCTGTAAATACTGAATTAAATACGCGCTTGTCTAATTTATTAGAAATTGAAACACTGCATGAGAAAAATATTTGCTGTCTTACCCACTCTAGAACTCCACCCAATGTCAACGCAGCCACCAAAATGAATGTTACCCATGCAAGATTTGCAATACTGTCGCTGTAGAGAACGGGGCCAAAAAGTAATCTCATATATACAATTGGCGCTAGCGGTAGAGCAGCAGAAAAAACTGAAATCACCAGCACTGCATACAAATAACTGGAATGCTCTTTTATAACTTGCCGAAATTCTGTTTTTTTTGTATTTTTTTCCGTCATATTATTAGAAAAAAAAATTAAATTCTTAGAATGTCATATGAATTATCTGTATGTTCAATAAGATTAATATTCCTATCTAGACAATATTTGATTATCTTACTGTTGTCTTTATGTTCTGGGTTGTGAATAGATATCATACCTCTTCTTTCTTTTATACGGTCTATAGATGTTTGTATTTGTTGGATATCATCAATGTTTATAATTAGTATTATAAATCCGGATTCTGCAAATATAGAATCTAGTATTTCCACTTGAGTTTTATAAAAGATTGGGTTTGCATTCGTTATTAGATCCCGAGCAAATTCTGATTTTTTTATAATTAAATCATTGGATAGAATATGGTTCGTATCTTTGTATTTTTTTTGTCTGAAATAAGCTACCGTTGGTAGTATGCAATGTAGGGTTTTATCTAATATTCCTAAATTTATTTTTTCCCCAATTTCATGAGATACTCCAACAACTCTGTTGATTAATGAGGCAGATTGTATTCTTAGAGTGTTATTTGCTGGATTAAACATTTTCGTCATCCCTGGCGCAGGACGATCAGTGTCAAAGGAATTTATCTTTGCCGCTTCAACAGTTATATTCTTGTCTGAGTATTTCATGTAATGATTAGGCTTGCAACGCGTTTAATAAGGTCTGATAATTCTTCGCCCTTTTCCCTTCTAAAAATCCTAACATTTTTATAGGCTATTGATTGAGTGTCTGACAGTCCTAGAATCCATGGTCCTTGTTTTTCTGGCATTATTAGAGCGACTTTCTGACCTATAGCACCTGCAAAATGAACAAGTGCTGTCGAAATAGAGATAATTCCGTCACATGCCGCGGTAATTGCTACCCAATCATCTAAATCCGTTTTGTAATTCACTTTAGGAAAATTGATTAAATTTAATTTGTTTTTTCGCAAATACTCTAAATCTTCTTTTATATCTCCGTATTGCAAATTTACAAATAAAGCATCTTTTTCAAAGATTGCTTTCCAATTCTCAAGCAGTAGTGCTTTTGTTTTTCTTTGAATTGCCCAGTATCCACCTTTCCAGGAAATACCAATTACTGGTTTACCATTTGCTTGCTTTTTAAAATATTCTCTATACTTTTTATAAAGAGCACCGTTTGCCTTTAGAAATGGCTTTCTGTACTTGATAAAGTCTTCTGTACTTTTTATATATTTGCCTGGTAGGCTACCAAGGGGAATGTAGCCGTTTTTGGGCAGAGAGGTACGGTGCCAATCGAATGTTATTCCAGGACATGCTAGTTCTAGATTTTCATAGCTTCTCTCCATAATCGGATGCATTCTAGGTTCACAAACATATAGTACTTTGCCGTGGTCTTTGATAAAGTCTTCCATAACTGTTAAAAATAATACTTGGTCACCTATACCTTGTTCTGCGCAAACAAGTGTCCACTTGTTTTTGTCTATTTTTTTAACTTTTTCTATTCTGGGAAGAGACTTAATTCTAGCGGGTAGATTTCTTCCCATAGTCCCTACAACCTTATGAAACCCTTGTTCCCATGCTGGCCATCCCCTTTCGAAATCTCTAGTCCTTAATAAATGCAAACTCATATTCCATTGAACTGCAGGGTCTTTTTCACCCTGAATTTTTTCAGAGAGTTTCAGTGCACTGTCATAATATTTTATAGCTCTATGAGAGTCTATGTCACCAAGCAAATCAGCTTTTAGTCGGTGAACAACTGGCTCTTCTGGAAATATATCTAACAGGCGATCTATTTCCTTTTCCGCATCCTCAGGTTTAGATGTGCTTCTTAAAGCAGACGCATAAGCTATCATTACGCTTTTATCATGTGGAAATTGATTTTTTGGATCTTTACAAACCTTTAATACGTGCTCCCCTTGCCCTAAATCTAGTAAGCAATTTAAATATAATTGAAGGGCTTTTAAATCCTTTGGTGATTCTTTCCAAGCTGTTTGAGCAAAAGGAAGTGCTTCCGCCATTCTTCCTTGTGAAACCAATAATGCTGATAGATTTCTTTTGACTCCCGAGCTACAGTCTGACTCTCTGACAGATTGCCTCATGTAGTCTTCGCATTCTTTCATTTTGTCTTGATGCGCAGCGACCGAAGATAGTAAATTTAGCCTTTGCCATCGTTTAATGCCCCTTACCTCATTGACCATGGTAAGTGCGGCATCAAAATCTTTTTCTTTTATTTTTACATCAAATTCTTTTGCCCAAATTTTAGCATCGACTTTTTGAGGCTTCATTCTCCTGACTTGTGATTTAGTGTTTTTATTGTTTTCACTTTTCTTAGGTACACTAGCTTTTTTATTAGTTTTTCTTTTTAAAATTTGGTTTTTTACTTTTGCTTTTGCTTTTGTAACCATTGAGGAGTCTTCTTATTTATAAAAGAATTCTGTGTTTATCTTCTTTTTGGTTAGATAACAACAAAGAAGGAGGATATTAAATCCTCCTTCTTCATAAAACACAAACTAATAATTTTTACTTTAAACTTATGATCCTACTGTGACATCAGTTTGGAGTATGTCAGTTACGCCTACAAATCTAATGACGGTGTCTCCATTTCCAAAGGTACCAGCATTATCTTGTGCAGCGTCTGCAACCATATAAGTGTCACCATTGTAGGTGAATAATGCCGTTGCTGCACTCACAATATCTGAAGCAGTCAATGTTGAACCCAAGACAGAAGAGATGTGAGCCGCAGCAGCTGTAATGCTGTTACCTACAGAGAGCGTGGCTGAAGCTGAGTTATGAATCGTGAGTTTATCTTCAGCACTATCAAAGTTTCTCATGATGATGTAGGAAGCACCCGCCGAACCTCGTATTTCCAGCTCATCAACAGCACTGTCCTCTCTGAAATCAAAGTCAACGGTTGTTGTTGTACCAGCTGCAGCTATAGAGGATGCAGTTACGGAATCTATACCCGAAGTTCCCTTAATAACCCAGTTTGCACTATAGGTTAGATCATTTATATCAAGACCGTTACCATTTTCGGCCATTGTAATAGACCATGCAGAACCTGTAATTCTAGCTGAAACGATACCTGCACTAAAGTTTGAACCGTCGCCTCCATTTAAACTAAACATCTCAGTAGTTAAGGAGGATATGATTAGATCATCAGTTAGATCACCGGCTGTGATTGTTACTGCAGATCCAGCACTAACGTGATGTAACATAAGTGAATCTCGGAACAAGCTAGCGTCGAGTGTGAAGTTTTGTGCATCAATTATACTTGCTGAGAAGTTATTAGATGTATCAGAGGCCTCACCTAAAGTAATTTGAATCGCACTAGCACTAAGGTTTCCTATAGCCATTCCTAAACCTGCTGCACTTTCAGCACTCAAGTGAATATCAGTAAGTGATGATACTTTTCCTAATGTAAGATCTCCTGACATACTTCCAAATGACATAGACGCATTACCAGAGGCCGATATACTTACAAAAGTAACAGTTGCAGAAGTAAGAGCTGCACCGTCAAATGTGAAGTTATCTGTTTGTTGAACAGAGGTAGCACTGATCAGGAAGTTAGCACCACTAACGATTGTAGTGCCAGAACCACTTATGTTATCAAGTTGAATCGAGCCATTAAAGCTAGTACCGCTTATATATAGATCACCATTAAGAGTCATTATGGAACTAGCCGAAAGCGTCACAGTAGAAGCAGCTGCCAGGTTAATGGTTACACCACTACCTTGAACCTGAGTCATACTGATAGTCTCACCCGAACCACTAGTGCTGGTTGAGTTAAATGTAAACGTACCTGCAGTCATTATTGCTGAGGCACTGAAGTCAGCTCCACTTCCGAGAGATATAGTGATACCAGAAGCACTAACACCGTTCATTTCTACCTCACCATCAAATCTTGATGCATCGAATGTAAATGCTTTCTCAGTAGAATCAATATTATTTGACGAGAATGTTCCTGATCCAGCACCAAGGGTAAGTGATATAGCCCCCGATGCAGAAATATCTACAATACTAAGACCTTGAGCTGTAGTAGAGCCGGACCCGTCATATGTGATAGTAGACTTAGAATTCATCGCAGCCGCACTAATATCACCCTGAAGACCACCGGTTATAGTGATTCCGGATGCAGAAACACTTGCAAGCTCAACAGTCTCGCTAGCCCCAGTAAGAGTCAAAGTAAATGTATCAACAGTGTCAATAGTATTTGCTGATAAGTTTGCACTAGCACCTGTCAGGGTGATTGCGATGGAATCAACAGCAGACAAGGTTCTCAGAGTTACATCAGCAGATGCAACAGCCGATCCATCTAGGGTAAATCCTTTTGTAGCACTCGTACTACCAGCACTAAAGTTACCCGCTCCACCAATTGAAACTGAGACTCCTGAAGCTGAAATCGCTCCTATATCAACAGCGCCATGGTACTTAGAAACATCAACTGTCAAATCTGCATCTGTAACAATAGCGGTAATGTTCATCGACCCAGTACCAGATCCCATTGAAATGGTTGAATCAGTATTACGAACGGATAGACTGGTTATGACAATAGATCCACTAGTTGCATTAGAAGCATCAAGCGTGAAACCGTTGGCACCAGCAATAGTATTTGCGCTAAAGTCACCATCTGTACCAACAACAACTGATATAGCTCCTGAAGCGGTTACAATGCCAAGGTCTATAGTTGCTTTAGAGTTTGAGGCATCAATCGCAAATGTACCTAAAGATGTGACAGCAAAAGTAGATAGACTTCCCGAGCCGGATCCCAACGTTATTGCGGCATTTGACGATGCATATAGGTATGTTGCAGTTATATTCGAAGTAGCTCCATTAGATGCATCTAATGTAAACGTGTTGGTTGATGCGATTGAACTTGCACTAAAGTTACCTAAGGATCCAACAGTAACCGTGACACCGTCACCTGAAACCCCAGTTACATCCATTGTACCGCCGTAATTACTCGCGTCTAGAGTTACAGCTTTGGTAGAGTTCATTGCGCTAACAGCGAAACTACCAGAGCCTGCCCCCAATCCAATGGTGATTGCGGCACTTACGGACATTGAGTTCATTGCTATTTCAGCACTTGTAGAAGCCGCTGCATCTAATACAAAATTGTTAGTTGATTTAACAAAGTCAGCACTAAAGTCGCCTCTTGCACCAAGAACAACGGATACGCCTGAAGCACTAAAGTTATTCAAATCCAGGGTACCGCCATACGAAGCGGCGTCAACAGTTACAGCTCCTTCAGCTTGAAGACCTGAAATTTGAACAGCTCCTGAACCGGCACCTAATGATATTGTTGCAGCAGCGCTTGATGATATGGAAACAATGGAAATTTGCGCCGATGCAGCTGCTGCACCATCCAATGTAAATCCTCCAGCATCAGCCTCAATAACTGCAGCACTAAAGTCGCCAGATGTACCCAATGAAACGGTAACGCCGGATGCAGTCAAATTCTGAAGATCAAATGTGCCACCTGATTTACCACCATCCACAACTAGCGAGCCGCCAGCTGACAAAGTGGTAGCTGCTAAAGAACCTGTACCAGAACCAAGAGATAAGGTTATATTTGTTGAAGCATGAACCGCAGCAAGAGATAAATTTGATGTCGCAGCAAGAGAACCATCAAGTGTAAATGCTTTGGCACTATCAACACCAATAGAGCTTATGTATCCATTAGATCCTAATGAAACAGTGACACCAGATCCAGTCATTCGTGGTAATACCAAGCTACCACTATAGTTTGAAGCATCAACAGTTAATGCTCCAGTTGTCATAATTCCACCAACAGATACCATTCCAGTACCCGCACCGAGTGAAATAGTTACTGCAGCACTTGCTGTAATAACACCTATTGAAACGTTTGCGGAGTTTGAGGATGAAGTTGCGGCAGCACCGTCAAATGTAAAGGACTGAACGTCTATGGAAGTGGCTTTAAAGTCTTGGATTGTACCAGTTGTTATGGTGGCATCAATCGCTGTAATCGTATCAAAAGTTAACTTACCACTTGTATCAGTCGCGGCTAAAGTCACATCTGAAGAAATCTTATTAATAGATGCGGCACTAAATCCACCCTCTAATCCACCTGTCAATGAAATGGTTAAATCAGTGGACACCCCAGAATGTGCACCAATACTGAAAGAAGCTAATGTTCCACTACCACTAACCTGAAGTGTAGTTAGTCCAGTTGAACCAACATTTGAAAAATCAGCCTCACTTTGTGTATCAACCGTAATTGTGGTGGCTCCACTAAGTTGATTGGCTGATGTAATTTGTACAGAGCCAGAGTTAGTCAAGGAAAAAGTCGTAATGGCTGTTGATCCGACGGCAATCGTTCCAGAACCCACATCCATTGATATAGTTGTAGCTGCAGCCCCAGAAACAGTCGCGGCCACATCTGCACCACCAGTAACGCTAATTGTTGAAGCAGCATCAGCTTTAATGGTACTACCAAAAGTAGAGGTAGTGTCAACAGCTACAGTCACTCCAGTAGTATTATCTAATGTAAGAGTACCGGCAGCACTAACATAAGAGCCAATATTAATTGTCGTAGAACCAGTGTTTTTGGACCTGAAAGTAAAATCATTATCTGACAGCGTCTGAGCAGCTACTAGAGTTGGATCAACATTAAGATTCAGAGTTACATTACCGCCAGCACTGTAGAGTTGTTGTAGTGGCCCGGAATCATCAAGTATTGCATTAATAGTTCTGTCTGTTGCATCAAGGCCAGAAATGCTTGGGGCACTATCAGCATTTTGCCCAGAAAAAGATAGCGTAGTTATTCCAACCATTCCTGTTGCTCTAACTATTGTTTCGCCAGATGATCCATCAAAAGATAATTCTTCAATGCTGGAAGTTGAAGCATTAACAATTCCTGAACCTAGAAGTCTTAACGTATCAGTTCCACCACCACCGGTTAAAGTTTTACCGGCTGCGGCTAACTCAGTATTAGTGTCAGTGTCCACGGTTATGGTTAGATCACCAGCAAAGCTGGAAGCTTCAAGGGCAGAAGCATTTGCGCCAATATCAGAGATGTAAAGGTCACTACTACCAATAACGGTAACTGTTTGGTAGTCGTTAGCTGCATTATTTAAATTTACGAAACTGTCAGAAGTAGCGGAAAGTGTTAGATCTGTTACACCTTGAGTGATCAATGAAACAGCATCGCCAGTAGTACCCACATTTGATACACCTATGGTCATTGCAGAACCGGTAGCGCTTATAGCACCAGAAGCAAATCCAATCTCAAAGTTCCCAGTTGACTGGCCACTCACATTGACTGTTCCACCCACGTCCGCCATTTCAGAGAGCTTAACTACTGACTTAGAAGCTCCAATGTTGTATGTGGTAACGCCAGAAACACCTGTCAAATTAATTAGTTTGGTGGTAACGGATGTAACGGTAGTATCAAAGTTAATTGTCTCAACATTTTTAATATAACCAGTACTGAAACCAAGTAAGAAATTACCATCAGTGGAAACTGTCAAAGTATCACTTGCACTTCCACCATCAATTTGGTCAGTTCTTCCAAGTGATGGAGAACTTCCACCCAAGGCAGCTGAGATGTTCTCAACGGCGTTGGTTGTAGGAGTGACAGTATCTGCTCCGGAGGTAAGACTAACTGTGACTAGGGTTGGAACATTTGCTGCAACTTGGGAAGCAACAGTAGCGGCAGTGACATCAGAAGAGGCTGTGACTTCGCCCATAAGAGTTCTTCCGATACTTGGATCTGAATACTCATATGAGAAAGGACCTACTCCAGTTCCAGCGGGATCAAGCGTTGCGACAAAGTTGACCGCATAAGTCTCTTTGGCTTGGACTGTAGTTAAATCATCATTTTGCGCACCATTGACTATAGCGAAAGCTATCTGA
>MDTB01179575.1_pt1 | contig 12625 bp, 12 predicted proteins | sample 811161 | NCBI WGS metagenome assembly MDTB01 (sample SAMN05326650, study PRJNA326480) | marine metagenome | isolation source: seawater | place: Mediterranean Sea | collected 2009 | reverse complement strand
TTAAGTCCCTTTTTTTTATTTTTTTTAACTCATTAAATATTAAAGTTTTAATATTTATTTTTGTTTTAAAATTATTTTTTTCTAGATTTTCTTTGGTAATTTTTAAAAAGATTTTAAAAATAATTTTATTCATTTGATTAAAATCTTTAAATGTACAAAGGTTTTTTTTTACTATTTCAGTAAATGTAAATCCCTTGATATAATCCAAAATATAAAAACCTTTTTTGCTATGAATACCTTTTTTAATTACACCATGTTTAAATATTTTAGGTATTTTGTCTTTCAAAATTTTTGACTTTAAAATTAATTTTTTTAGTAGTTTAACTTCTTGTTTTATTTTTTTTGAGTTTTTATGTGCTATTTTATAGACTTTAAATTTCTTATTTTCTTTGTATCTGAAAACAAAAAATTTCTCCGAATTTTTGAATACTTTAATGTTTTTTATTTGCAAAATAAAAAGTTTTATCTCTTTTTTTAAAAATATGACTCAGGCAGTTAAGAACACTTCTACAATAACCTCTGGTATTATGAATATAGGATTGCATGATAATTTGACATATATCGCTTCGATTATTAGGGGTTGAAAAAATATTTTGGTAATAGTGAAAATATTTTTCTTCAGCTAAAGTTACGGCAGATGTCTCCATACTCTCGTACGCTCTGCTTCCTAGACTGCTATCTGAAAGTCTTAAAATCTCTGGATTTTTTTTTGAAAATTCTTTTAATCTTCCTAAAATGTCAGTTTTGCTCATAGTTTTTCCATTTTTGAGTTTGTGCTTGAAGTAAAACCTTACTATTTGAAAGCCAGGCGGATTAACTAAAGTTCTTAATGATATAGTGTGGACGTTGTTTGAGCTTGGGAATAATTTATCCATTGAGATTTTTACTTGAGAAAAACTAGGTCTTAGATTATTTCTTGCATCTTGATCTCTAGCTTGAATACTTTTAGTTCCTAATCTACCTTGAGGTGTATCTGGATGAACTATATCAACCTCAGTGCCAAGCATTTTAAAGTATTCTAGCTCTGAATTTTTAAAAATTTCTGTCAAAGCTTTTAGTTGTGCCTGCCATCCATTACTTTGACAAGATCCAAGCGCAAAAATTTTATTTTCTACATTTTTAACATTTTGGGGATTTTTCTCAATTATTTTTGATTTAGTAGATATTAAATTTGGATACAAGGACGGAATATTTTCTGACTCTGCAACTCCTAAAACGTAATTAGAAATTTTTAAAAACTTTTTCATTAAATTTTTATTTGAAATATGAATTTTTGAGGTAGCGACAATTGTAGCATCAAATTTTTTTTTTAAAATTCCAACTTTAATTTTTTTAATATCACCCCAAATAAATTTGATCTCTTTGTTATTAATTTTGATTGTATCTTTTTTTTGATTAATTAAGATTTTGTCTACTAAATTAGGATTTAATATTACCATTCTAGCGTAAATCGATTTTAACGAATCTTTTTTATCAATTTTTTTGGTTAAAACTGTATCAATAATAAATCCATCTTTCTTAGAGTCATTCATACTAATTAACATAGAGCCGATTTCTGAACCACATCCAATTAATAATACTTTCTTTAATTTTTTATTTTTCATTTTTCTAGTCTAGTTTTATAAATTTAGAGACAGGTAGCAATCTTGTTTCTTTTCTTGGAAAGATATTTTTTACAGTCCTGCCTAACACATATCTTACAATCATCTCGGGTAGATTATAACCTGCAACAAAGGAGGCTCCTATTGACCCACTCATTCTACAGGAGCCGTCTAATAGTTTTGGCTTTCCTAAATTATCTAGGACAACATCAAAATCACATGGACCTTGTATTTTAAAAGCAGATATAATTTTTTTAATATAATTTTCAATCTTCATATTGCTTCTTAATAAACATCCTTGATTAGTTGGAGAGAGAGGATTATCATAAATTCTTAATCTAGGTATAATTGCTTTTGACTTTCCATGTATCGCAAAACAATCTACGTCATAAACATCTCCTTTATGATACGGCATACAGAATAAGTTTTTAAAAAAAAGATTATTTTTTTTAAATTCTTTAATAACTGAAATTAAGTTGCCTGTTCCACAAAACCTATTTTCAAGTAAATATTTAAATTTTTTAAGTTTATTATCTAGTATAATAATTCCTCTTGATCCAGAACCTTTACGTTGTTTTAGAACAATTTTTTTTTTTGGGTATCCAAGTTTTTTTATATACTTTAGCATATCGATCTTGTTATTTATTACTTCCCATTCTCCTACGTCGATTCCTCTTTTTTCTAAATACTTAAACATAGAAATTTTATCAACAATATTTGATACAATATGATGATTGCTGATTAAAACTTTTATTTTTTTTTTTGCAAAAAGACTTAAATTTTTTGAGTATAAAATAGTTTCAAGTTCTGATAATGGAAAGATAATTTTTATTTTTTCTCTTTTACATATTTTAAATAATTCTTTTAAATAATTTTTTGAATTACTACATTTTGAAATTTTGTATTGTTTATCTAAATAAGCTAAGTTAGTTTTTGGACTAGAGTCTACGCCAATTATTTTTATCTTGAAATTATTCAAAGATTTTAATGCCTTTACAACATCAAATGTAAATTTTCCTGATGAGCAAGTTATTAAAATATTTACTTTTTTGAGCATCTCTTAAATATTAGCGAGATCTTTAGTTGAAATTATTTTATTTGATTTAATATCTTTTAGTGAAATCTTACCAATTAAATCGAAAAGTTTTTTAGGAGGCAATCCTTTTAATCTAGAATTAGACCTTTTTAGACATAAATTTTTTAAGCTAAGTTTGTCTCCTTTTCTGATTTTTTTCAAAGAAACTATTTTTCTGTGAAATTTATATCTTAATTTTATCTCTTCTTTTGTAGGGATAATAGTATCTCTTCCTAACAATTTTTCAGTTTTTCTAATTTTATTAACCATTTTTTTAAAATCTTTAGGCTCTATTGAAATGTGATGGTCGGCGCCTTTCTTATTTCTATTTAATGTAAAATGTTTTTCAATCACAGTTGCTCCAGCAGCTATTGCACTTATACAAGTGTCAATACCAATTGTGTGATCTGAATATCCAATAGGAAGATTAAATTTTTTATTTAAACTTTTTATCGCTCTTAAATTAATTTTATCTATTGGTGCCGGATATATAGAAGTGCATTTTAAAATACAAATTTTATTTGTTTTTATTTTACAAATATTAACAGCATCGACTATTTCATTTTTAAATGCCATTCCCGTAGATAAAATAATTGGAATTTTTTTATAGGCTGCCTCTTTAATTAAAGGTAAGTTTGTAAGAAGTCCTGAAGATATTTTTATAGCTGGCATTTTCAATTTTATAGTTTTTTTTAGACTTTGAAAATCTCCTGGTGTTGCAAAAAGAGTTATGCCAAGTTTTTTTGAAAATTTAATCAAACTTTTTAATTCTTGATGATTGAAATTTTTATTTTTAAATACGCCAAAAGAAGGATGGCTTTTATCATAACTGTTTTCTGGATCTACAATTTGTAATTTTGCAGCGTCTGCTCCACTTTTGTAGGCTGCTTTTATGAGTTTTTTACATTTAATTATAGAGCCTCCATGATTGATCCCAATTTCAGCTATAATATATGTCGGCCCATCAATAGAAATTTTTTTATTTTCAATTTTAAATGATTTTAAAGGTTTCATTTAATCTTTAATTTGGCGAACTATTCTAAAAGCTTCAGCAAATCTAAAACCCACTGTGCTACCTCTTACTTTTGCAATTGATTTCACATTTTCAATTGATCTAGGGTGTGGGAATTTCCTCATCTCACTTTTATAAGCTTTTAATGCATTTATTTTGTGTTTAATAAATTTTTCAATATTTTCGAAATGATTTGGAAAAAAAGAATTCTCTTCATCAAACCTCCATTCACTACTAGAAGGGGTTTCAAAGGTTAATATTTTTTTTACTGGACATTTCTCCATCGGTCTTGTTGCAGTTATTACTGCTCTATTTACTATTTGATGATCGATATTTAAATCTCCAGAATGGTGGGTAAAAACAATACTAGGTTTAACTCTATCTATTATCAATTCAAAAGTTTGTACAATTTTTAAGAAATCTACAGAATATAATTTATTGTCTGGAAAATTTAAAAGCTGCATAGAAGCAAAATTTATTATTTTCGACGATTTCTTATTAGCTTTTTTTAAATCCAATAGTTGTTTTTTAATATCTTTATTTTTTCTAGATGTAATTCCTTCAGAAACAATTACAGAGTGTACGGAATAACCGGTTCTTGCCATTTTAGCTAAGGTGCCACCACAGCCTAATACTTCATCATCTGGATGTGCAGCAATAACCAAAGCGATCTTTTTCATTAATTTAATCTCCCGAAATCTTTTTTACTAGATTTTGTTTCCATGTAATTAGATAAATATTCACCTTCTTCACATTTTTTTATCTTTTTGAAAATTTCATTTAAAATATCATAGTAATTATCTAAATGTTTCTCATTGTGAACAGTAGATACATAAATAGTATTTGATGCCAAAAAACCTTTTTTTAACATTTCTTGAGTAATAAGAGTTTTATACTCAAGATTATTTTCACTTACAATATTGAATTTGGGAAGTGCATCAATGCCTAATATGTCAATTGGTACCTTATTTTCATTACTAATTTTTATCCAATTTTTTTTTATTTTTTTTCCTATTTTTGTAATAATTTTCCACGATTTTATTTTTTTCATTTCTGATAAAGTTTTTAAGGCAGCTGTAGGACCAATTCTTTCTGACCAAAAAGTGCTGCTAATAAAAGATTTTTTTGCAAATTCCATAACTTCTTTTTTGCCAATTACAGCGCATATGGCATAACCGTTGCCTAAAGCCTTTCCAAAAATTGAAATATCTGGCTCTATTCCGTAATATTTATGTATACCTCCGTATGACTGTCTAAATCCAGTAGTGCACTCATCAAAAATTAATACTATACCTTTTTTTGTTGCAAGATTTCTTACTCTTTTTAAAAAATTTCTTTCCGGTTGAATGTCCCTAACTACTTCCATTTTTATTACTCCAATTTTATTATTTTCTAAAATTTTTTTTAATCCTTCGAAGTCGTTATATTTAAAGGGAATAATTGAGCCGTAAAGATTTTTTGGAACTCCATTTATTTCTAGATCATTTATTAAGTGGCTATTAAGATTTTTTTTTGATTTCAAATTTGTTGCAAGATACCAGTCATGCCACCCATGGTATCCACAGAAAGCTACTTTATCTCTTCCCGATGCTGCTCTCGCTATTCTAATCGCTAAAGCATTAGCTTCTCCACCAGTCCTTGTAAATTTAACCATATCTGCCCACTTATGCATATCTAATAACTTTTCTGCTAAATGAACTTCTTCGGGGCAATTAAGTGTCGACATATTAGATTTAAAAATTATTTTACTTACCTCTTTATCGATATTATTATTTTGAAATCCTAGAATATTTGTTCCTACCCCCATAGTTGACATATCAATGAACTTCTTTCCATCTAAATCCCAGACGTGACAACCTTTTGCTTTATTAAAATATGTTGGCCATAATCCTGGCAGAAACCTGTTAGGGTTTTTGGATAATAACATATTTCCATTAGGAATTATTTTCTCAGCTTTTTTCCAAAGCTTTTGAGCTTTTGGCTCTCTTTTTTTAAATTTTTTTTGAACTTTGAGATATTTCAAAATTTCTTTCCAACTAAACAATGTTTTAGGGCTAAAATTTTTAAAAATTTTTCTAATTAAAACTAAGTCTTTTTTTGTATCAAGTGTTAATCTTATTTTTGATAATTCGTGATTTTTTGAATTTAAAAAATTTTTTATTAAATTTTTGTCTTTTTTAATAAATGTCGTAACATGTTCTCTATCATAATTTGTTTTAGCGTTTTCAAATGCTTTTTTAAGAGCTTTAAAAGAAAATATTTCAACATCTAGACCATCAGGAAAAGATCTGGGATAACAATTACTTGTATAGTCGCAATTGGTACTTTCATAAAGTTTTATAGTTTGATCTACTAACTGTGCATCTATTAATGGACAATCTGAGGTAATTCTTACTATATTTTTTCCATTAAATTTTACCGCTGCTTTATAAAATCTTTCTAATACATTTGTTTCACTACCTTCAAAAAAATCAATATTATTTTTCATTAATAATTTTTTTAATAAAAGATTTTTTTTTTTTGGAATAGCAACAATCACCTTGTCAATTTTTTTTGATTTGGATAACCTATCTAATAGGATTTCAATAATACTTTTTTTCCCGATCTTTTTTAGAACTTTAAATGGTAGTCTTTTTGATCCAACTCTAGCTTGTACAATCGCAAGGTTTTTCATTTTACCAATTTGATGGATTAATTAACTTAGTGTCGGTAGTTTGAATTTTAGTAGGATAATTAATCTTTATCTTTTTAATTGAAATTAATTCTTTTAGTTGATTTTTGTTGTTCAAACCTATCACTAGTTTGTTAATAGAATTATTTGATAGAGCAAAATTTATACAAATTTCCTGAGCTGTTATTTTATTTTCAGTAGCAAAATCGTGATAATTTTTAAACAAATTTTTCCATTTATAAAATCTCTTTGGAATTTTATTTTTTTTAAGAAGCAAAAGCCCCTTTAAAAAGATTGATCTTACGTGTATTTCAACTTTTTTTTTCTTTAAAGTTTTAAAAATTCCTGAATTATCCATGCGTCTATCAATTATATTATATGGACACTGTAAAACCTGGAAATTAAAATTTTTAGCAATTTTTTTAACTTGATTAGGTGTATAAACTGAAAATCCTATTTTTTTAATTAAACCTTTTTTTTTTATTTTTAAAATATTGTTAAAAATTTTTCTCCCATTTTTACCAATAATTTGTTTTGTATCATGAAATAATAGTGTGTCTATTTGATTTATTTTTAATTTATTTAAAGATTTTTTTATTAATTTTTCTATATTATCATTATTTTTTAAAGTTGGAAGTTTTGTAATTACTCTCCATTTCTTTAAACCATACTCACCAAGAATTTTTTCACTTTGTCCATAATTTATTGCAGTGTCTAAAGTATTAATGCCTTGAGATTTTGCAAAATTAAGTATTTTAAAAATCTCTTTTTTTTTTACTTTAATTTTGCTCTTGGAGATGCCATACGGAAATCCAAAATTTGCTGTTCCAATAATAATTTTTTTTTTCAATTTTTTCTGATAAAACTTTTAAGTATTTTACAAATTTCAAAAACTTTTTTAGTTGAAAGATCTGGATAGACTGGAAGACTAAGGGAGCAGTTGCCGTATTTTTCAGAAATTGGAAACTGTTTTTTTTTGAAACCTTTTTTTGAAAAAAAAGGATTTGTATGAAGTGGCATGTAATGAAGATTGATGAAAAAATTTTTTTTCCTCAATTTTTTAAATATATTTTTATAAGAATACTTAAATTTTTTCAAATTTAGTTGGACTAACACTAAATGGAAACTTGAATAGTTGTGGCTTAAAATTTTTTGTAGTCTAAAAAAAGGGGGATTAAGCTCTGATTTATAAATTTTGGCAATTCTATTTCTTTTAATTAAAAAATTATTTAACCTTTTTAATTGGCTGATACCCAATGCAGCTGAAATATCATTCATTCTATAATTAAAACCAAGACTTTGTTGCTCATAATACCAGGGTTCATCAATTTTTTTTTTATATAAAAATTTTTCTTTATTTTTTACAATTCCGTTAGTCCGGAACATCTCCATTTTTTGCGCATAATTTTTATTATTTGTAGTGGCTATGCCTCCCTCACCTGTAGTAATAATTTTTACTGGATGAAAACTAAAAACAGTTACGTCTGACCATTTACAGCTACCGACTGGTTCACCAAAATGTTTAGCTCCAATCGAATGAGAAGCATCTTCTAAAATTTTAAATTTGAATTTTTTTGATAATGACCAAATTTTTTTTTGTTCAGATGGTTGTCCCCCTAAATGTACCGGTATTAACAATTTGGGTAATTTTTTTTTTGGCGTTCTAATTAATTTTTTTTCTAGTTCTGTCATTGAGATATTGAAAGTAAACTCATCAATATCTACAAAATCGATTTTTGCACCACAATGTATGGCGCAGTTTGCTGAAGCTGCAAAAGTATTGGGCACAGTCCAAACTATGTCATTTTTTTTTATACCTAATGCCAAACATGCCAAATGAAGAGCGCTTGAAGCGCTATTTGCACTCACCGCAAATTTAGATTTTACCAATTTTTTTATTTTTGCCTCAAAATTTTTTATTGTTGGTCCTTGAGTTAAAAAATTTGATTTTAAAATTGTCGTCACCGAATTTACATCCGATTTATTAATGCTTTGTCGACTATAAGGTATCATTTAATTTTTTTATTTGTGGAATACTTAAAAAATCTTTATTACTATCTGAACTATACTCAAAATCTTTTTCAACTTTTTTCCCTTTTTCACCTATGGGATTACTTTGATAAATAACTTTCTTTTCTGGGTCTGATGGATAAATAACATAGTGGTCTTTAAAGTTTAGAGTAAGATGGGCTGACTCTTGTGGACACATCACTTCATGAATTTTTTCGCCAGATCTAACTCCTATTAGTTTAATTCTCTTTTTTGGACCTATAGCTTTTGCCAGATCAATAATTTTTAATGATGGAATTTTTGGGACAAATATTTCTCCACCTTTCATTCTTAAAAAACTTTTAATTACAAAATCTACTCCTTTATCTAGTGTAATCCAAAACCTGGTCATTCTTCTATCTGTGACTGGTAAGTATTTTGAGCCTTCAGTGTTAAGATCGTTAAATAGTTGTTGAACAGAGCCTCTTGATCCTGCAACGTTTCCATACCTCACAACTGAAAAGGATGTTTTTATTTTTCCAACAATATTATTAGCTGCTACAAAAATTTTATCTGAAGCTAATTTGGTTGCGCCGTACAAGTTTATTGGATTTGCAGCCTTATCAGTCGATAATGCTATTACTTTAGAAACTTTTTGAAAAATACTTGCTTGAATAATATTTTCAGCACCATTGATATTAGTTTTCACATACTCCATTGGATTGTACTCAGCTGATGGCACTTGTTTCAATGCGGCTGCATGAATAACAAAATCTACTCCACTCATTGCTAATTTTAATCTTTCAAGGTCTCTTACGTCCCCCAAAAAAAATCTCATAAAAGGAAATTTTTCTTTTGGGTATTTTTTTTGCATTATATACTGTTTATATTCATCTCTAGAGAAAACTATAATTTTCTTAGGCTTATATCTTTTGATTACAATTTCAATAAATCTATTCCCAAAAGAACCTGTTCCACCAGATATAAAGATATTTTTGTTGTTAAACATTTAAATTTCCATAGCTCCGCACTTTGTAAAAATACGATTTTACATAGTTATTTATTATCATTTTTTAAATAGGCTTAAATAAATATTCTTTAGTCTTTATAGTTGTTTTTAAATTACCTATCATTATATTAATTTTAGTCTTTTGTAATTCTATAATTTTAAAAATGGTATTACTAAATGGACCTGAAAAAAATTGATAATTTTGATTTATCTTTAAATCATAAAATTCACTATTAAGAAAACCGTTTTCATCTTCAAAATTTTTGCATTTGTCAATAAATTTTGATATATCAACTTGACAGCTTTCAAATCCATTCAAAACATATTTAATTCCTTTTAAGTAATTTAAGGTTCTAAGTATTTCATCATTTTTAAAATTTTCATGATAACAAAATAAATAGTCGCCGAGTAAATTAAACTCTTTTAAAATTATTTTCTTATCTTTAAATTTTTTGAATACGAGTTTAGGTGAATAAATTTTGTAATTTTGACCGATTTTTTTAGTTAGGTCATTTTTTAAAAGATTTATTTTTTTTTTATCAAATTTAATTATAGTCCACATAACTATTTTTTTTTCTTCAATTCTTCTTTTAACTCATCATATTCTCTCATTTTTCTTTTCATAAAATTGATGGTCATTTTTGTTTTTTCAGCCACGCCCTTTGGTGTTAGAACATAAACATAATTAATTTTATTTGGATTTTTTTTAAAATTCTCTATTTTAACTAAACCTTTTTCTTGTAAAGATTTTAGGCAATAGTTTAATTTTCCTAAACTAAACCCCAAATCCTCAGCTAATTTTCTCTGACTGAATTTTGGATTGTTTTGTATTTTTCTTAATACGTTAAAGTGATCTTGTTTGTTTCTCATAATGTTCAAATTTTGAACATAATAGTGTTCAATCTTTGAACGTAAAGCTATTTTTTAGTCTATTTGTGTATATTTTTAAGTGGTATACCACATTTAGTGGATAATTTTTAAAGCTGCTTAATAGATTTAATGTTTTCTGAGATGTAGTTGTTTATTAATTTTTCTTTGCCGATCATTAATGTTTTTGAGAGAGCCTTAAAAAGATATTTTATTTCACTTTTCTTTATAATTAAAGATGGTGAAATTACTAACTTTCCTGGGGAGTGAAAAGCAAATATAGAAAATTTCTTATATAAGTAATCTAGAATCGAAACCTCTAAAAGTGATGATCTTAAAAAGGTAATCTTTTGAATATCTTTTTTTGTTAGAAATTTTCTTAAAATTTTTTCGTCAATTTTATTATTTTTGAGTAAAATTCTTTGTATACATCCAGTTCCCTCTAATCTCATGTCAAAATTAGGAAATCTCTTTTTTAAAACAAGAAAATTTTTTTTTATCTCATTGCCAGCCACTAAAGCCTTGCGACTAAGTTTATCTCTTGTTAAAATTTCTATAGCTTTTGTGGCAGTAACAGCTTCCTCTCCAAAGCCATTAAAAGTTGTTGAGTGCAATAATGCATCATTTATTTTACCATAACTTTTTTCAAATATTTTTTTTTTCATAATATACATTCCTATAGATGCTTTACCTCCGCCGAGTGATTTTGAGGCTGTTAAAATATCTGGGCAAATATATTTATGTTTCATAAAATAAAAAAGATACCCAGTTTTGCCCCAGCCGGTATAAACTTCGTCATAAATCAAGATAATTTTTTTTTGATCACATATTTTTCTCAATTCTTTAAGAAATTCAAAACTACATGCTGAAAAAGTGCTAGCACTAAAAGGTTCTATAATAATTGCAAAAATATTTTTACTTTTAATTTTTTTTATAACTTTTTTAAGTGAATTCAGGTTGTTAAATTGAAATTCTCTATTTTTTAAAAATTTTGGAAAATTAATGTTTCGCAACGGAGAGGATATAGCTCCAGTAGCTATCAGTTTACCATGAAATGCCCTGCTAGAGTGCAAAATAATATTTCTTTTTCCTTCATAATATTTAAATGCTGCTTTAATGGCTCCTTCGTTAGCTTCTGCGCCTGAATTGGGAAAGAAACTAACGCTTAACTCTTTTGGTAAAATTTTTGATACTTTTTCGCTCAATTTCGCTAAGTGAGGGGACAAAATATTTTTATGAACTTCAAGATATTTTTTTTTTTGAAAATTAATCCTCACTCTTAAAATCTCAGGATGATTATGTCCATGATTTAAAACTCCCATACCTCCTGTTAAATCTAAGTATTTTTTATTTTTTCTAGTATAGATATACATTCCTGAAGATTTTTCAAAAACATCTTTGGAAAAAGAAAATAAAGACAAGTATTTTTCCTGACCTAAATTAATAAATTTTTTATAAGATTTTTTTATTTGGCTAAGTTTCATCATTATTTAATAATAAATTTCAATTTTTTATTATTTTTTAAAGAGTCTAATTTTAATTTATTTTTTTTTACAAATAAGTTGATCGCTTTTGTTGCCCCCTCTATTGAATTGTAATCATCTAATAAAATTATCCCTTTTGGAGAGACATTTTTATAAAATGAATTTAAAGCAAAATAAGTAGGTTGAAAAACATCAAGGTCTAAGTGTAAGAATGATATTTTAAAATCTTTTCTATTTTTTAAAAACCTAGGAATAGTTTTTTCTAATCTTCCTTTAATAAGCTGAAAATTATTAATTTTTTTGTTTTTAAAGTGTTTTTTTATTGTTTCTGGAGACGATCCAACACCTGCTATTTTATTATGTCTTTTTGAAAATTTATTATCATTTTTAAACTGTTGTTTTGGAAAAGCTCCAAAAACATCAAAACCAAAAGCTTTTTTATTTTTTATAGAAAAATAATTTCTAAAGGTTAAAAATCTTGATAAACTGGCGCCCTTAAACACTCCGCACTCCACGATGGATCCTTTAACGCTAATAGATTTTTTAAAAATTTCGTAATGACTTAGAGTTTTTATTATTCTACTTTGGTGAGATTTTAAATAAAAAGCATTTTCTATATCCCAAATATTTTTTGAGCTATTATTTCTTTTTTTCATATTTAAATTCTAAATTTAAGATAAATTAATGTTCAAATGTTGAACAGTAAAGGAATATTTTTATAAAGATTTGTATTTTATAAATTATTTATTTATCATATTTAGAAAATTATTTTCAGTGCATAAATCAAGCCAATTGAGCTATTAGTACTGGTCAGCTACACGCGTTACCGCGTTTCCACACCCAGCCTATCAACGTAGTGGTCTACTACGGCTCTATAGGAAGAACTCGTTTTGAGGTGGGTTTCCCACTTAGATGCT
>MDTB01063697.1_pt1 | contig 12625 bp, 10 predicted proteins | sample 811161 | NCBI WGS metagenome assembly MDTB01 (sample SAMN05326650, study PRJNA326480) | marine metagenome | isolation source: seawater | place: Mediterranean Sea | collected 2009 | reverse complement strand
ATTCTTTTTTAAAGATACAACGTCAGCTAAAACTTCTGCTCTAGAATAGATAGGAAGTTTATTTTTTTTTTGCATATTTGATCTCTATATTATTATTTTTTATAGCTGTAGATTTTACAAAAATATTTGCTCTTCTCACATTATTCGATGAATGACCAATAAAAATTTTAATACCTAACTTTGAGCAACTAATTGTATTTTTATTTTTATTTTGATCACTACCTTGAATTTTAAATCCCATGTTTTTCATAATTTGTGCTAGGCCACTCATTCCTATTCCACCGATACCTACAAAATGAATAATATCTTTTTGACCTAAATTAATTTTTTCCATTTAAAATTTTTTCTAGTTGGATATGTAAATTTTTAAAGATATCTTTGTCAGAATATTGTCTTTGATTTGATAGAATATGCTTTATCAATAATTTATCTTTAAAAATTAAGTGAATAAGATCATGCAATTTATTTTTTATATCTTTTTCTTCCAATAAATACCCATAACCTTTTTTTTGATAAAACTCAGCGTTTTTATACTGATGATTATCTGCTGATGTGGGCAAAGGTATTGAGATAAAAGGGATCTTAAAATTAATTAATTCTCCTAATACTGAAGCGCCAGAGCGAGTAATAACTAGATTTGCTTTGGAATAATAATCTGTAATTTTATTTGTAAAATTAAATATTTCGCAATCTATTTTGATATTTTTATAATACTGATATAATTGACTATTCTGCTCATTTTGGCATTGCTGATAAATTTTGACCGAAACTCCTGAGTCCTTAATTTTTTTAAATATTTGAGGCAATTCTTCTGCAAAAATTTCTGCTCCCTGGCTGCCCCCTAAGACCAATATTTTTAACTTATCAAATTTATTCATATGATTATTATAATTTGTACTAATTATTTCTTCTCTTATTATATTTCCTAACTGAAAAACTTTATCACTATATCTTTCTGGAATACCCTCCAGTTCTTTATAAGAAACAAATATTTTTTTTGCTAATGGTATTAAATATTTGTTAGCCTTACCAATGATAAGATTATTTTCGTAAATGATAAATTTAATTTTCAAAATTGATGCAGCGACACAAATTGGAAATGAGGAATAGCCTCCCATCCCGAAAACGATTGAAGGTCTATTAAATAAAAGAAATAAAAGTGATCTTATAATTGAAATAATTATAATGCATGCGGAATATACAAGTTTAAAAAAATTTTTTTTATTTAAAGTAGATGAATGTATCTTTATTAAATTGAGGTTTTTATAATCTTTAAGATACTTTAATCCTCTTTCATCAGAAGTTAATTTTACCTCAAAATTATTATTTATTAAATAATTTGCTAAACTATAAGCAGGAAAAATGTGTCCTCCAGTTCCACCGGTTGCGATTAATATTTTTTTTTTAGTCATATAAGTAGGCTTTATTTTTAGAATAGTTTAGAACTAATCCAGCTAGAATTGCGCTTCCAACTAAAGATGAACCACCGTAACTCAAAAAGGGTAATGTCATGCCTGTGGTTGGTAATAAATTTGTATTTACCCCAGCATGAATAAATGTTTGAAATATAAGTAAAGTGGCTAATCCGCTCAGAGAAATTCTCAAGAATTGATCCTCTTGTTTAAAACAATTTTTTATAATTCTGAAAGATATATACAAAAAAATTATTAATATTATTATTGAAACTATAGAGCCATATTCTTCTGATACTACAGCTATAACATAATCTGTGTGAGCTTCAGGGACACTTTCTTTCAAAATACCCTCACCCATACCTTGTCCTGTTAAGCCTCCTAACTTTATAGCATCAAGAGCAGAAGAAGACTGGAATTTATCTCCTTGACTAGGATCAAAGAAAGTAACTAAACGGTTAATTATATACCCGAATTTCTCAGGTAAAAAAAACAGTAAAGAACTCAATGATATTAAAAAAATTGAAAAAAAGATAAAAATATAAATCAAACTCACTCCAGAAATAAAAACTGTTGCAATCCAACTACCAATTAATAATATGGATTGTCCTAAATCCGGTTGATCGATTAATAAGATTATAACAGAACATAAAAGTGTAAAGCTCAAAAAATATTTAATTTGGGAACTTTTAAATTTTTCAAAGGTTAAAATTTTCACAGTCATCAAAATAAAAAAAGGTTTTAAAATTTCAATTGGTTGTAATCTAAAAAAATACAGGTCTATCCATCTTTTGGCTCCTTTAACTTCTACACCAATAATTGGAACTAAAGCTAAAAATATAAATGAAATAGCAAATAAAGGAATTGAAATTTTAACAAGTATTTCAGTTTTGATTATTGAAATAACGATCATGATCGTCATTGCTAAAAAAGTAAAAATAAGATGCTTAGTAAAAAAAAAGTAATAATCTTTGTTCATTCTTTCACCCGCCAAGGAAGATGTAGAAGAAAACGAGAAAAATAAACCTAAAAAAAATAATAACGAAAAACTGAGTAAAATTTTTTTATCTACATTTCTCCAATAATTAATTACTAAAAATTTAAATGAATTTTCTGACATATTTTTTGCATAATCTCTTAAATTCTTCGCCTCTCTTTTCAAAATTGTTAAATTGATCAAATGAGGCTGCAGATGGACTTAATAAAATAAATTTATTGGCATTTTTTTTAATTTTACTATCTTTTAAAATTTGAATTATTGAATTTTTTAATGTTCTTGTAATTGAAAAAACTAATTTGCCTTTAAGCTGTTTTTTAAAAAAATTTATATTCTTACCTATTAGATAGCATTTTATAATATTTTTTTTAACTTTTGATATTTTAATTTTATCACCTCTTTTGGGAAGTCCTCCTAATATCCAATAAATATTTTTAAGACCGGATAAAGCAAATTGAGTTGCCCTGAATGAGGTTGCCTTAGAGTCGTTAATAAAAGTTAAATTATCTTTTTTTAAAAAAATTTCAAATCTGTGAGGTAAGCCTTTAAATGATTTCATTGCTTTTAAAAAAGATTTTTCTTTTACTTTTAATAATTTTGAAAAAGTGAAAATAAAACTCATATTATCATCGTTAATACCTGAGGTCACATAATCATTTTTAATTTTATATTTTATTTTTTTATAATCGTTGTATTTTGGGACTACTAATTTGCTTGAAAAAGATTTTTTAATAAAAATTTTTTTTAATTTTTTATTAATAATAGCGAAATCATTACGAGTTTGAAGTCGAAAAATTTTTAATTTTGAATTTAGATAATTATTCATATTACCATGCCAGTCTAAATGATCATTTGTCAAATTAAGAAAAAAAGCATAGTTAGGACGGATAAATTTTGAATGTGAAAGTTGAAACGATGAAGCTTCTATTATTACAAAATTATTATTAGATTTTTTTAAATCCAATATTGGAGTGCCAATATTACCACCTAATGAAAATTTGAATTTATTTTTTTCTAAAAGATGCGCTATTAGCTTACAGGTAGTCGACTTGCCATTGGTTCCAGTAACCACAATACTTTTTAATTTGTTATGTTTTAAATAAAATAAATCAATGTCAGTTATGATTTTTTTTTTATATTTAACAAGATATTTGTTTTTAATTAAGCTGATACCTGGCGCTAAAACTATATAATCTACATTTTTTAAACTTTGAGTTAAATTTTTGGATCTATAATTTTTGAATATATCTTTTTGATAATCGTCCCAAACTTTAAAATTTTTTATTCTATTTTTTTTAAAGAATTTTATAACTGAGCGTCCGGATAAGCCAAGTCCGTAAACAAGAAACGATAGTTCTTTAAGCTTTGGAATTTTTGGCATGATCTACCTTAATTTTAATGTTGCTAAGCCAACTAGCGCTAAAATAATAGCAATTATCCAAAATCGAATTACAATTGTAGACTCTGCCCAACCTTTTTTTTCAAAATGATGATGTATGGGCGCCATCTTAAAAATTCTTTTACCAGTCAATTTAAACGAGGCAACTTGAATAATTACGGAGACAGTCTCTAGAACGAATAGTCCTCCAATGATAGCTAAGACAATTTCGTGTTTAACGATAATTGCTATTGCAGCCAGTGAACCTCCAAGAGAAAGTGATCCTGTGTCCCCCATAAAAATTTTTGCTGGTGGAGCATTGTACCAAAGAAAACCTAAACATGCCCCAACAACTGATCCACAAAAAATAGATAGCTCACCAACGTCTGGAATATATTGTATCTGTAAATATTCAGAAAAAATTGTATTACCTACCACATAGGAAATTAGTGTAAATGAAAGTGCCACTAACATTACTGGTACTGTTGCTAGCCCGTCTAAACCATCTGTTAAATTTACAGCATTTGATGATCCGATAATTACAAATAAACCAAAGGGTATAAAAAATAAACCCATATGCCATATTAAGTTTTTAAAAAATGGAAAATAAAGATTGAATAAATATTCATGACTTGAAAAATTTATCAAGATTAATAAGGTTGTTATTCCGATTATAACTTGACCAAGAAATTTATATCTCGATTTAAGTCCCCTTGAATTTTTATATCTAATTTTTAGTATATCGTCTAATAATCCCAAAGCTCCTAAAGAAAGTGAAACGAAAATTAAAGTCCATACATAAATATTTGTTAAATCTGCCCACAAAATAGTGCTAGATATAATTCCAATAATAATAATTACTCCACCCATAGTTGGTGTTCCAGATTTCTTAATAATATGATCTATTGGTCCATCTTGTCTGATTGGCCCAGTTATCATTTTTTCTGAAAATAATTTTATTAATGGCCCCCCAATAATAAACACAATTATCAAAGAGCTCACGACTGATAGCCCAGTTCTAAAAGTTAAGTATCTAAATACGTTTAAAAAGGAATATTGATCAATTAATGAAGTTAATAAATTAAATAACACTTAAATTCCTCTCACCATTTTTTTACTGAAATCGTTTAATCCTGTGGCGTTTGAACCTTTAATCATTAAATAATCATTATTTGATATCATTTTGTCTAAACTAGTGTCTATATCTTCGATACTTTGTAAAATATTTCCTCTTTTATTTTTTTTAAGGCGTTTATATGTAAAAATTGCTTTCTTTCCTTTAATGAATACTTTGTCGATGTCAGATTTGTTAATAACTTTAGATAATTCTTCATGATATTTTTTAGATTTAGATCCTAATTCAAGCATTTCCCCCAGAACTAAGTACTTCTTAAATTTTTTCTTTTTAATTAAACCTAATCTGTTGACAGCATTTTTTACTGATAAGGGGTTAGCATTATAACTTTCATCTATAAAGTTAAATTTTTTATTATATCTCTTAATTGAATATTTTTTACCTCTTCCCTCTGACAATTCGAAATTTTTAAATTTTGCTTTAACTTTATTAATATCGATTTTAAGTTCTTTTAAAACTGCAATTGAAGCGAGAACATTGTGAATATTTAAATCTTTAATTTCTAAATTTATCAATCTATTATTTATTTTAATAAAAATTTTGGAATTTTTTTTTTTTTTAATAATTCTTTTTAAAAAAATATCTGATTTTTTATGATTTCCAAAAGTAGAAACTTTCAATTTATATGCTTTTGCTTTTCTGTATAAATAACTAAAAAATTTATCATCTCTATTCAAAATAACAGTTCCGTTAGCTTTAATATTCTCGATTATCTCTGACTTGGCTTTAGCTATGTCACGAATATTTTTAAAGTTTTCAATATGTGCTTCACCAATATTTGTTATAATTCCAATATTTGGTTTAATTAGTTTAGTTAAATTTTTAATTTCACCAGTCTTACTCATACCAACTTCAAAAATTCCAAATTTATCTTCAAAACTTAAATTTGATAAACTAATTGGAACTCCTAGATGATTATTAAAAGATTTTGGCGAAGAGCAAGTCTTACCAAAATTTTGTAATAAATCCCTAAGTATATTTTTTAAGGATGTCTTACCTGCACTACCAGTCACTGCAATTATTTTTGCTGAAGAGAGATATCTTTTCTCTTTTGCAAAACTATTTAAAAATGATATTGGTTGTTTTACACTAAAGATTTTTTTATTATTTTTCTTTTTAATTTCAGAGGAGATAATACATTTTGCACCTTTTCTTAATGCGTCTTTAATAAAACTATTTCCATTATTTTGATTTCCTTTAATAGCTAAAAATAAATTATCTTTTTTTATTGTTCTTGAGTCTATAGATAGACCGTTAAAATTTACTGGATTAACTTTGCCTAAAATTTTTTTCAGTATTAATTTATTTTCATGATAATTTTTTGTTTTTTTTGATATAAATTTGTTTTTTATATTAAGTTTTTTAATAATTTTTTTATCCGAAATATTTAATATTCTATTTTTATAAATTTGTTGTTCTTCATGACCTTTTCCAGCTATCAATATGATCTCTTTAGGTTCTGAATTTTGAATTGCCTTTTTTATAGCTAGTGCTCTATTACCAATATTAAATGCTTTATTTTTTAAAATATATTTTAATAGTGAATTTCTTATTTTTTTTGGATTTTCATTTCTTGGGTTATCATCGGTAATGTAAATCTTTTTACAATTATTATTTGCTATCTTAGCCATTATTGGTCTCTTTTTCTGATCTCTTTCACCTCCACACCCAAAGACTAAGGAAATATTATTTCCGTAGCTATTCCTCAACGACTCAATGGTTTTAAATAACGCGTCTGGCGTATGCGCATAATCTATAAAAACTTTAACATCATTAGGATAATTTTTTATTAATTCAAGCCTGCCGTTTACACCTTTAATCTTTTTTATTGATTCATATATCAATTTATCTTTAACACCACATAATTTTGCAGCCTCAATTGCCATGGCTAAATTTTTAATTTTGAAATCCTTAAAGGACTCTAAAGAAAATTTTTCAATCTTATCTAAATTTTTGTTAATATCCACAAGTCTTAGATTTTTCTTTTTTGATATATTTTTTAAAAGATTAAAGATGTGAATTTTTTTATCTGAGATAATTGTTGATTTTTTACCTAAAATTTTCCTGAATAATACTAATTTTGAATTTAAATAAGACTTCATAGTTTTATGGTAATCTAGGTGGTCCTGACTAAAATTTGTCAATATCGCTCCTTTAAAATTTATGTGATGTAATCTTTTTTGATCCAGACCATGACTTGAGGCTTCAAGAATTACGTTATTTATGTTTTTATTTTTTAAGTCATTTAAAGTCTTATGAAGTGTAATTGTGTCAGGTGACGTAAGATTAGTTTTTATAGTTTTATTATTATATTTTATACCCAACGTGCCAATTGAGGCAGCGCGAATATTATTAATTTTTAATATTTGATAAAAAATATCAGATACTGATGATTTCCCATTAGTACCAGTAACAGCAATTATATTTTTTGGCTTTAGTTTATAGAACCTTGAGGCTATCGCACTTAAAGTATGTCTAATTTCATTTGTTTTTATTATTAAGATATTTTTATCTTTAAATTTGCATTTTTTTGAACAAACAATGACAGAGGCTCCTTTATAAATTGCATCTTTTATAAATTTTTCACCATTTAATTTATTCCCTTTTATAGCAAAAAAAATATAATTTTTTTTAACCTCCTTGCTATTCGTTGAAATCCCCGAAACGACAATATTTTTTTTATCGCTTGAAATGTTTTTAATTAAATTTTTCAACAACATAATGATCAGTAAACTCTTCATTATTTATGGCTAAAATTGGCCCAATTTTTTCTATTATTTTGCCTGCAACATAAACAGAATTCCAACCAGAAGTGTTAAAAGGTGCTTTGGTCCTAATGCCTCGATAATTATAAATCAAATCCTTATTTATTTTAGGATTTTCTAACATCACAAATAAAGTATAATGAGGTTTATTTATTGGGAAGACAGAAATAAATGAATTTATTCTATTTCTCTTATCTCCGTAACTTTCAGCAGTGCCAGTTTTTCCCCCTACATAATATCCATCTTTGTCTGCTAAACTAGCTGTTCCATCTTTACTGCTAACAACTTTTCGCAAGATTGTTCTTAGTTTTAAACTTGTTTCTTCAGAAATAATAGAATTTGAATTTTGAATATTTCTATCTTTAACTAGACTAGGGGTGATCAATTTTCCACCATTTATCATAGCGGCATATAAAGCAGAGGCTTGTAAGGGAGTAGTGGTGATACCATGACCAAATGAAACTGTTTCTAATTTACATCTGTTCCATTTCAATTTATGTGGTACTCCAACTTCCTCTAACTCAATTACTGGATTTTTTGTTATTTTTGTTTTTTTTATAAATTCTTTAAATTTTTCCTCTCCCACTTTTCTGCCCAGGATTACTGAGCCTACGTTAGAAGATCTAATTAAAATTTCCTCTACTGATAAATCTTTTGGATGTTCTTTCATATCTGTAATTTCATGAATAGAGCATTTAAGCTTTCTTGGGATTTCTTCAATAACAGTATTTGAGTCGACTAATTTATGCTCCAACGCCAACGCTATTGTAAAAGTTTTAAAAATCGAACCAAGTTCATATACCCCTTTAGTAATTTTATTAATAAATTTTTTATCATTAATTGAGTTCCTTTGATTAATATTAAAATTTGGTAAAGAGACTAAGGAAATTATATCGCCACTGTTTACATCCAATAATAAAGCGCCGCCACCTGTAGCATTGAAGGTTTTAATGGCATTGTTTAATTCTTTATTGAGAATATATTGAATATTGCTATCTAAAGTTAATTTTAATGGTTTATTGAGACGATCTTTATTTTTTAATTCTTTATCAAAATATTTTTCAATACCAGATATTCCATAATTGTCGTAGTCCACTTGGCCTATAATATGACTAAATAAACCTCCGTGAGTATACATTCTTGCTTGAAAGGGTTCAAATTTGATTGCTTTTTCTCCTAGAGACCAAAACCTTTCTTTCTCAATTTGATTAATTCTTTTTTTAATTCTGAAATATTTGTTTCCATTTAAATTTTTTTTAATCTCATTGATAGGTAATTCAGGAAAATTTAATCTTAATTTGATTAAAAAATTTTTTTTGTCTTTTATTAGTTTTGGATCTATTGAAGCATGAAAGGTATTGATATTTCTTGAAATTATTACTCCATTTCTGTCCACTATATCTCTTCTCAACAAAGAAAATTTTTTATTTTTTTCTCCAATATTAAAAATATCTTTTTTGTTTAAAGAAATATGCGTAATTTTAATTGAAAAAATTAATATTAGAGAAAAAAAGAAAAAGAATAATAAATAGATTCTATCTTGAAATTTATTTGATTTTTTTAATACTCTATTTTTTTTATTCGTTTCCAAATAATCTTCGAAATAAAAACTTGTTTGATTAATATTCTTATTTTTTTTGCATTTTTTCTTCATTTAGATTTTTAAGTTTTGAAATTTTGTTTTGGATTTTATTAAAGTCTGAAATAGTAAAAAATATATTTGAATATTTTATTGGTTGATAATTATCAAAGCCAATTATTTTTAATTTTTTTTCAATTTCAGCTGGAGATGTCAGATAATGGAAATCTAACTGGGCTTCGTTTATTTCCTTTGTTTTAAATAAAATCTTCACATTTATATTTGAGATATTTTTCTCTATAATTCTAGTTTTATTTTTTATAGTAGAAGTAATAATTAAAAAAGTAATACATAAAGTTACAGAAATGATAAATCTTATTTTAAGCATTGATTGACTCCAAATCTAAATAATTTTTAAACTTTTTTATAAGGTTGTTTGGATATACAAATTTATTTCTACTTCTGACTGCAAATCTCAGTTTTGCAGATCTTGCCCGATTATTTTGATTAATTTCTTCTTTTGACGGCCTTAAAATTTTATTTTTATATTCTTCAAATAAAGCGGTATCAATAACTTTATCTTCAGGTAAATATCTTGACGGTCTAGATTTGTTTTTTGAAAAATTGGTAAAAAAATATTTTACAATTCTGTCTTCTATTGAATGAAAACTTACGACTAAAATTTTTCCACCTGGCTTTAATTTTCTAGTTGCACTTATAACGCCTTTTATTAATTCTGTTATTTCTTTATTAACAAAGATTCTTAGTGCCTGAAAAGTTTTAGTACAAGGATTTATTTTATTTTGATAATTTTTTTTTTTACTTTTTTCAATTATTTTTACCAATTCATTTGTATGCATTATTTTTTTTGAGTTTCGTTTTTTAACAATATTTTTAGCAATTTTTGATGCCTCTTTCTCATCACCTAAAATTTTAATCACAAGCTTTAAATCTATTTCACTAAGATTATTTATTACGTCTAGAGCTGATATTTCATTAAGGCCCATAGTCATATTTAATTTTTTATTAGATTTAAAAGAAAAGCCCCTATCAAGATCATCTAATTGAATGGATGACAAACCTAAGTCAAAGATTACTGTATCTACGTTATTAATTGAAATAGCTTCTAACTCACTAAACTTTAATTGATGAAATTTAAATCTCCGAGGAAATTTTCTTTCAAGTTCTTTAGCTTCAGCTAAAACTTTTTTATCTCTGTCAATTGCTTGGACTTTGGTCTTGTCAAACTTTAAAATTTCTTTGGAATAGCCACCTCCTCCAAATGTGCAATCAATATAGTTTTTTTCGATCGAGGGTGGAGATATTTTAAAAATATCATTCAGCATCACTGGAAAATGGGAGAATTCCAGTGATGAAGTTTGATTGTTCATGAATCCAAAATTGAAGCATTAAAATTTTTGTTTTCTTAAAAATGCGGGGATTTCAAAATCTTCTTCCTCATTTTTATTTTGTTCAAATAATTCTTCTGAGTTTTCATTAGCTTTTTCATTATTTTCTATACCCTCTTCGGATATAATATTTTGTTCTTCAGAAAAAAGTCTTGGTGTATATTCTTCCTCATTGTTTGCGGATATTGCAGACACACTTTTTTTATCCTCTTCTAAATTATTATTTTCTATATACGAAGCGCTTTCAATTGAAACACCTGAGGGAATATTATTTGAAACGAGTTCTGTTTCGTTAAGTGTATCATGGGTATTTTTACTTTCTAAATTATTTTCAATATTGGTTATTGAATTACCTTGATGCTCTTCTCGTAATTGGTAGCTTTCATCAAGTTTTAGAGCTGTCGCTCCATCGATGGAGCCCAATGTGTTGCTTTCGCCTATAGAATTTTGGGAAAATAAATTTTCTGAGTAACCTGTATTTCTATTTTGAATTCGAGAAACCATGTTTAAAACAGTTTTATTTTCAGTTTTATGGCCGTCCAATGCAGTTGCAACTATAGATACTCTTATTTTACCTGTCATGCTTTCATCTTTAATTGCACCAAATATTAATTCAGCCTCTGGATCTACTTCAGCTCTAATTTTATTCACTGACTGATCTACCTCAAACAATGTTAGATCATTACCACCAGTTATATTAATTAATAAACCTCTTGCCCCTTGAAGAGAGTACTCATCAATCAAAGGATTGTTTAACGCCATGTCCGTAGCTGCCATAGCTCTATTTTCGCCTTCTGCCTCTCCTGTTCCCATCATAGCTTTACCCATAGAGCTCATTACAGTTTCAACATCTGCAAAATCTAAATTAATCATTCCAGGTCTTACCATTAAATCGGTAACACTCTGCACTCCATGTTTTAAAACATTATTCGATAAGCTGAATGACTCCTCAAAAGTAGTTGTTTCACTAGCAATTTTAAAAAGGTTTTGATTAGGTACGACAATAACTGTGTCAAGGTGTTTTTTAAATTCTTCAAGTCCCTCTATAGCTCGTCTCATTCTTTTAGGTCCTTCGTAAGAAAATGGTAGTGTCGTTACCCCTACTGTTAAAATATTTAGTTCTCTAGCTGCTTTTGCAATAACATGTGATGCTCCAGTTCCAGTACCTCCGCCCATCCCAGATGTAATAAACACCATATTTGCGCCCTGCATATAGTTTGTAATTTCGTTTGAAGACTCATCTGCTGCTGCTTGGCCAATATCATGTTTCGCTCCAGCTCCTAAACCTTTTGTTAAGTTCATTCCAATTTGAATTTTTGCATGAGCTTTGCTCATTTTTAAATCTTGAGCGTCAGTATTTACTGCTACGAATTCAACACCTTCCATGCCTGAGTCAATCATTGCATTTATAGCATTCCCTCCTGCACCTCCCACGCCTAAGACTAATATCCTTGGTTTTAGTTCTTTAAGTTCTCCTCCACCTATATTTATACTCATGATAGTTCTCCCTTCGGTTTAGTTTCCCATTTTAAATTTGATCTATTTTGATAAGCCTTTTTTCTTGCAACAATCTTAAATTTTTCGAAGTTTTTTGGCTCCCATATTTGGAATGTTTTTCCTAAACCAACAAATAGAATATTGCTTTTAATTTTTGCATGTTTAAGTAATTTGTTTGATAAAGAAACTCTGCCCTCTGTATCAAACTGAAAATTTTCACTTTCTGACAATACCGAGGTAGCAAAAAAATCCCTTTTTTCCTCGAAAGGATTTAGAGAGTCAATAGTATTTGAGAGTTTTTCAATTCTATCCTGAGAACAAGCCTCTAAAGCAGAATGATTGAATGAGGGGTAGCTTATAAAACCGTTATAGCCCATTGAGTTTAAATGAGATCTAAATGTCGCTGGCACTGACACGCGTCCTTTCTTGTCTATTTTGTTCTCGTAACTTGAT
>MDTB01078014.1_pt1 | contig 12627 bp, 16 predicted proteins | sample 811161 | NCBI WGS metagenome assembly MDTB01 (sample SAMN05326650, study PRJNA326480) | marine metagenome | isolation source: seawater | place: Mediterranean Sea | collected 2009 | reverse complement strand
TGGAATAACATGCTTCGGCCTTTAACGCTTGTTCGGCCTGCTCATCGTCATCGAGTAATAAGGTCGTCAGATAATTGAGATCAGGCGCGATTTCGAGATCGTAATAATCGGCCGCGATTTTCGACCAAACATACGCCAGATCAGCACGCACTTCCCCGAGATCGCCAGATTGATAGAGAAAGGCGAGCATGTACTGTGACTCCGGATATCCGAGCACTGCAGCGTCTTTGAAATGCTGAAGCGCTTCCTGAAGGTCAGTCGGAACACCGAGTCCTTCATAGAGCTGAAGACCTAACATATGATGAGCCTCAGGAAGTTTGTCGCGCGCGGCAATCGAAAACAGGCGAAATGCTTTCTGATGATCCTGTGTGACACCGAGCCCATCAAAATACAATAAGCCGAGGTTCACATTGGCTTCAGCTATATTTTGTGCGGCAGCTTTTTCAAACCAGGAGATCGCTTTTTGAAAATTTTGTACGACGCCAAGCCCTCGCTGATACATGACGCCAAGATTATTTTGCGCCAGCGCGTTTCCATTGCGCGCTAGAGGGATCCAATAACGTAATGCCACCGAGTGCTTATTCTGTTCATACGCATCAACACCCCGATCGACTTCGGCAAACGACCATGAGCTTATTAAACTGAGTAAGACACCGATTAAAGCCTTAGCCACCATTCACGATAATCTCTATTCGACGATTCTTCGCGCGTCCCTCAGCAGTTTCGTTCGACTCGAGTGGTTTGGTATCGGCATACCCAGTTACAGTCAATCGACCCTGCTGAATTTCAGTATTTCCGAGCAGATAATCGGCAACGGCTGCAGACCGCGCTGCTGATAAATCCCAATTGGATTGGAAACGGTCACTGAACGCGATCGGCACGTTGTCTGTGTGCCCCTCGACCGTCACGGGCCCTTCTGTGGAACTCAATGCATTACCGACTCGATTCAATAACGGCTCGAATCCCGGCTGGATGTCAGCGAAACCTGATCGAAATGATCCCTGTTCGGCAAGCCGGACAATAATCTTATCGCCTTCACGTTCGACCTCAGCCAACCCCTTCTCAATATCTTCAGACAGCTCCATGCGGATCCGGGCCAACTGTTCATCAACGTTCTGCTTCTCTCCAGGGCCACCAGTGGCTTCACCAACAGACCCTGAATCTGCGACGTCACCCTCACGTTCGCCCGATTTCGCCTGATCAGCAGTGGTATCTTTTACAACGATCTCGCTTTCAATTTGTGATTGCGCTTCAGCAACTTTGGCGAACATCTCAACCGTCTTTTGATCGATAATCCCGGATTCTTTCGACCCATTGTCAACTTCACCTTCAGCGCCAGAACTGGCGGGAGAGACTAGCTCAACGACAATCTTCTCGTCTTCGACCTTCACGTCGACCTGACCCTCTGCAATCTCTTGCGCGAGGATTTTTTCGATCGCTTGAAAATCTTCGTTGTTCTTAAAGTCTTCAGTCTTATTTTCGGTTTGTGGCTCGACCTCACGCTTCATTGCATCTGTCGTATCTTGCTTAACAGTCTGTTGTGGCGTCGGCTTCGCAACGGCGGGAGAAAATTCCCTCGCGATAATACTCTGAGCCTTGGGAGGCTCCACAATCGGAATTAATCGCTGGACACCAAAGGCAGACTTTAATGATCCCGTAATTTGCTTGTATTTCGGTACATTCATCTCAGCAAATGAGAGGATCAATACGAAGAATGCCATCAGCAATGTGGCCATATCCGCGAAGGTCGCCATCCATGCCGGTGCACCGCCTTTACAGGGGGCACATTCTTCACATTTAACGGGCGGCTCTTCCTCGATTAGAGGAGCTTCGGAGCCACCACCCTCATCCGCTTCGCCGGCGTCGTCGTCGAGTAGTTCGTCATCATCAGCCATGATTTCGCCGCCTTACTATCCGAGCGCCGCAACAGCACGTTCACGTGCTTTCGAATCTAAGAATGATCCGAGCATGTCGCCCATAATTCTTGGATTACCACCGTCATTGATAAACATCACTCCCTCGATAATCAGTTCGTTATTCAACGATTCCATCGATGACTTGGTCTTCAATTTCATAGCACACGGTATGAGAACCACGTTGGCAAGTATCGCTCCGTAGAGAGTCGTCAACAAGGCAATCGCCATCGCGGGACCGATCGCCTTTGGGTCTGACATGTTTCCAAGCATCAATACCAATCCCACAAGCGTTCCAATCATCCCCATTGCAGGGGCAATTTCTGCCCAGGCTTCAAAGAATCCAGCCCCCGCACCATGACGCGCTTTCATCTGATCATTCTCGCGCTCTAACGAGGTTCGGATCAGTTTTCCGTCAGTTCCGTCAACCAGCATCGCGATGCCTTTCGAGAGAAATTTATTTTTAATTTCCTGACCTTCAAGCGCAATCATTCCGTCCTTCCGAGCGATCGTTGCCAGCTCCGCTAATTGCACAATCAAATCATCGGGCTTATCTGGGTAACCGCCAAAGGCCTTACCCATCACTTTCGTGAATCCAAGGAATTCAGGAAGAGTTGAGCGGTACAATGTGGCCATGATCGAGCCACCGAGTACGATCAAGACCGAGGCTGTATCGGTGAATGGACCCGGATCACCCATTGCCATAACAATGAGTACTAGGGCACCGATCAGGCCAACTACACTTGCGATATCCATTTATGATCCTCTCTGGACAGGACGCCAAACCCACAACGTAATCCAGTATATCGGCGACACAACAAAAATTTTAAGCGAAATAAAAGTTTTGTGCTTTATACCGATACATTAAATAGCTTAAATTGAAAACACACAATGAATCTATATGGAGCAATTCGAGTGAGGTTTTTTCTTCTAGTAATAGCTCTGGTATTGGCTGGCTGCGATCGAGAGATTGGGAGACCTTACTGCGGTGATGTCACCTCTCCGCAAGACTACGGAAAGTTTGTCGTTGACGGAGAGAAAGGGATCGCCCAGCACATCTCCGGCACTGTGTGGTACCGATGTGCGGCGGGACAATCGTTCCGTGGTAAAAAGTGCATTGGTGAGCCTGTCCGTGTCACGCGAGTCCAGGCCGATGGTTATATCCGAGAGTTTTCGGAAAAATCTGGTCAAGGATGGCGGCTGCCTAAACGCAAGGAATTCGAGAGTATCCTCGAAGAAGATTGCGATAATCCTGCCCTGAATCCAAATGTATTTCCAAACGTGGAAGTCAATAATTATTGGTTACAGGAAGATTCGTGGCATGGCAGTCGATTCGCGTGCTCAGTGTACATACTTCAAGGCTCAAGTTTTTGCCGACAGCCATCAAATATCAACTTGCCGATCTTGCTGGTTAAGGATTGATCACGCTAAATGATCAGTGGATCGACGAGTGCCTGAGGCGCGTTGACGAGACTTTTTATCCGTTTTTCGGGAAAACGACTGGCATTCGCGCCCATCAATGCCGAGTACCTGTGCACATGGCAGTCCCTGACTCTTAAAATCCATGGCTTGGCATTCATACGGGAATTTGGGATCCCAACTGATTTTGAAAAACCGACAGTTCCAACAATTCGGCGATTCGCTCATTTTTTCTTCTTATAAATGTCTGTGTAGTACTTAAAAATCAGCATGGCAACCGCTCCCAAACCAAACGCATAGCCAACTACAGCCCTTCCATCCACACCGGCGGGAATCTGAAAATCCGGACGAATCCACATCATCATCAAGACGGGTATCGCGACTGAGAGGTAGACTCTGATGAGTCGACAAACTTTGCAATTCGGTCCGCCAAACTGAAACATTAAAACTCCTCGCGGTTTGACTTAGTCTACTGCAGACCAGCCCACACACCAATTGATAGGGTAAGACTCTTGCAACACAACCAGTGGTCTGCTTGAGTAGCGGAGTTTTCTCCGCTATCTATGGATCTCGAGGTTGCCAACTTCATGTCAGATTTCTATTTTATCGCCTCAAAGCTGGTCGGATTTTTTCTCGATCCTATGCATATCCTCGCAGTATTAGTTGGTCTTGCCACACTCTGCAATTGGCTCGGTCGATTGCGGACGCTCGCGAATACCATGCTCATTCTATGGACAGCCCTTCTCGGTGTGACACCTCTGTGGAATTCGCTTCTGTTCGATCTTGAAACCCAAATCAAACCGGCGGCCCCAAATCAAATTTCCGGAATCATCTTACTGGGCGGAGCGATCGATGAACTGACGACCGAAGCACACGATGATGTCACTCTGAATGGTGCGGCCGAGCGCATGACGGCAACGCTCGGACTCATGCGGTTGTATCCGAATACACCAGTGATTTTTTCAGGCTTTTCCGGCCGCTTGGTTCCTGGAAAATTGTCAGAAAGTGACGTTGCGTTACGATTTTTTAAGGAAACCATCGGATCAACTGAGCGAATCCTTCTCGAAAACAGGTCACGAAATACCATCGAAAATGCGCGATACACCAAAGAGCTGACAACCTTCGCCGAGACAGGTCCCTGGCTTTTGGTCACTTCGGCGTCTCATATGCCACGTGCGTTTGAAATATTTTCCGACCATCAAATCGACGTCATGCCTTATCCAACCGATTTTCGCTCGAATCACTTAAATAACGGCTTTCGCTGGAACCTCGAAAAGGGCGCCGGCCAACTCAAAATCTTGATGCATGAATGGATCGGAATTACTGTTTATCGATTGACACAAAAGCCTTAGTGACTCACGGCCAACCGTGCCACTGCAGAGCCGATCGGTGCCGATACCTCAAATCGGACTGGCAACCAATGTCCTCGAATCTGCCCCAAATAGAGCGTGCGCGTAATTTCTAACTCACCAAATTTAAACAGCCCCTTCTTTGTTGAAAATCCACCGATGCGAGTCAGCGTGATATCACAGCGGCGCGCAGGGCCGTTAAAGTTCGCAGCATCATCCGATGTCAGGTTAGTCAAGCCGCCATCTTGGATCTGCAGATCGTAACGACGAACGCCATCAAAAACGCGATACGATCCTTCACAACGCTGCGTTTCATCCAAGCGACGACTAATCTCAAACACCGGTGTAAACGGATCAACCGTGTCAGCGATGGACGCCTCTGGGACCGGTGTCAATTCGTAGTCACGGGGCTTTGATCGATACAGATCAACACTGGGCTTGGATTCATTAGGCAACCACATCACCGTGATATTGCTGAGCGTATCATCCCATGTACTGCCACCATTGAGGATTTGGGTTCCATCACTGGTTCGCATGATTTCAAGCGTTGACTGAAAGTCAGAAAACCAAGCGCCTACGCCACGCGATGAAATATCAGCCGAGACACTCCGTATGTCGCCAGAATCCAATAATTCAACAGTCGCATCGGCCAAGGTCACAGGACCCCAGTCGATTTCGTACTGAAGCGGTTGCCCATCAAAGGCAACACTGGACGAGCTCAGACCAACGATCAAAAACCAGATTGTGTTCCGCATGGTGTTACCCCAACCGGTCAATCAGCGCATCAAAACGCGACTGCCAGAGATCAGATTTCTCCTGATCAAAGAATGGGGACCCAGATTCATCATACAAACGTGCAAGACCTAAGGCTGCATACCCAACGCCCTTCCGAAACGCCTCTTTGTAAAGCGTTTCCGCTCGGTACAAATCCGCCTCAACGATTCCATTGCCGGTGTGGTAGACCACTGCTAGGGCAAACCAAGCCACGGGATAACCTAACGATTGCGCTTTCTGAAAGGCATCAAGCATGGCCTCCCCTTGCTCACGTTTCAGGTATCCACGACCGAGTTGCACCCAGTAACGACCATTGTCAGGATCCTGTGACAGCGCCTGACTACACGCACTAATTACGCCCAAACTATCGATGTCTGCATACGTCACAGGTGTGGCTTGGTGATCCGGATCAGCTGCGATGGAGGCGAGCCGGTCACAGTCAGGACCTGAGGCTCTGGCATTCGTTGGATAGAAAACGCTAGTGAGCGTCAATAGGAGACAGAGGACCCAGAGCACTCTTACAGTAAACCAACGGCTCTCTGTCTGTCTCAGGGAGCTCGATATGCATAACTTCTCCAACAAGAATGCCATGATCACCTCCGTCATAGAGTGCATGGTGACGACACTCCAAATAGGCAAGACATCCTTGTATTTTTGGACTTCCATTCGGGCCTTTGTCCAAAGACAGCCCTTGGGTCTTGTCCACATCCGATTTCGCGAATTGCCAGGCCAGTGGCCCTTGATCGCCGGCGAGAAAATGGATGCTGAAATAGTTGGCTTCAGTTAACGCTGAATAACATTCGGCGTCTTTGGCGGGACACATCAGCACCAATAACGGATCAAGCGATACAGAGCTGAATGCACTGGCTGTCATACCAACCACTTGGCCATCTGCAGCATAGGCTGTGGTCACCGTGACACCGGATGGAAAGGAACCCACAGTTTGTTTGAAAAGGTCTTTAGAAACTGTCATCCGCCCGCCTTTTTGGCCTGAAATCCTTTTTGTTTGAGAAAAGTAAGAATGGTGTCGACGTGATCACCCTGGATCACAATCTGGCCGTTCTTGACGGAACCCCCGGCCCCGATACGTTGTTTGATGGCTTTACCTAAGGATTTCAACTCAACGTCTCCACCTGGGACATCCCAGATGACCGTTGCTTCTTTGCCTCCGCGCCCCTTGGTTTCTCTGCGCACGCGGCATACAGAATCATCCCGGTTACCAGGATGCTCGGAAACTGAGTCAGATCGGGTACGACCCGACTCGGTTGAATACACGAGCCGAGTATTTTTGGGCATTTACAGTTCTTCGAGTCGAGATTCGATATCAGGACGCGCCATCGCGCGGATCAAATCGTTTATACCAACCACACCAATCACATCCCCTGCATCATTTGTGACGCGTGCTTGAGATGATGGTGATTCTGTCACCAATTGTGCCGCATCTTCGACAAGCATTTCCCCTGACAACTCGGGGCCGGCTGTGTCGTTCGGCGCCTTCATGATCGTTTTTAACTGAATCACTCGGCCGCGGTTAATATCCTTGGTGAAGTCGGCAATATAATCATCTTTCGGCCTCAGCACAATTTGCTGTGGCGTGCCCTGCTGAATCACCTCACCGTCTCTCAAGATCGCGATCTGATCTCCAATGCGGAGTGCCTCTTCCAGATCGTGGGTGATAAAGACAATGGTTTTGTGGAGCTCTTGCTGCAGATCCAAAAGGATGTTCTGCATGTCAGTCCGAATCAAAGGATCCAACGCACTGAATGCCTCATCCATCAGCAGTATATCGGCATCCGTGGCGAGTGCTCTGGCAAGACCGACTCGTTGTTGCATACCGCCCGATAATTGGCCAGGGTAATTTTCTTCGTAACCGGCAAGACCAACGCGATCAATCCAATAAGCCGCCCGTTTCTCAGCCTCTTTCTCGCCCATACCCTGAACCTCAAGACCGTAAATCGTGTTCTCCATGACGGTCCGGTGGGGAAGCAGTGCGAATTTCTGAAAGACCATCGATGCGCGGTTACGACGAAACTCTCGCAACGTTTTGTCGTTCATCTCAAGCACATTCTCGCCATCAATCCACACTTCGCCGGTGGTCGGTTCGATCAATCGATTGATATGACGAATCAGTGTCGATTTACCAGAGCCAGACAGGCCCATCACCACCTGAATACCCTCCGCTGGTATTTTTAAGTTGATGTTGCTTAACCCAAGAACATGATTGTGCTTCTCGTTCAATTGATCCTTTGCCATTCCGTGGCGAACATTTTCCAGCATAGACAGGGGGTTACTGCCGAATATTTTGAATAGTTGCTTAATTTCGATCTTAGATTCCATTCTATTTATCGAGCCCTTCCCGATGGCTCTGCAGACGATTACCATAACTTTGACTAATTCGATCAAAGATAATAGCGAGAGCAACAATGGCCATCCCGTTAAACAAGCCCATTGCCAAGTATTGGTTGGAAATAGCTTTCAGAACTGGTTGACCCAAGCCAGTCACTCCGATCAAAGAGGCGATCACCACCATCGCTAAAGCCATCATGATTGTTTGATTCACTCCTGCAAAAATATTGGGCAGTGCCAGCGGTATCTGGACCTTGATAAGCTTCTGCCAAGGATTTGAGCCGAATGCCTCAGCGGCTTCGAGGACCTCAGTGTCCACTAATCGAATTCCGAGATTTGTTAGTCGAATCATCGGTGGTATTGCATAGATGACGATCGCAATGAGTCCTGGGACTTTTCCTATCCCAAGAAGCATTACCACTGGAATCAAATATACAAAACTCGGGATGGTCTGCATAACATCCAAGATAGGAGTAATAAAACCCTGCGCCGTGTTTGATCGGGCCATCAATATTCCAAGAGGTAATCCCAGCCCAATACACACCAAAGTGCAGACAAGAATCATGCTGACGGTACTCATCGTATCTTCCCACATGCCCAAAAAGCCTATGACGAAGAAACTAAGTGCGGAACCAAACACTATTTTTACACTACGGCTCGCCAACCAGGCGACTGTGCAGACAACCAAAATAAATACGGGCCAAGGGGTTGCAAGAAGTGTTTTTTCTAAAAAAATCAGGAACTGCAATAATGGATCGAAAAACGTTTCTATTGCTTCTCCATGAGTGCGCGTAAAATTTTTAAAGCCTTCATCTATTCCCTTTCGAAAATCGCGCAAATCCTTGCGCCCTAATTCGGGGAATTCAAAAAACCAATCCATTACTTCCTCAATTACGAAAACGCCCCACTAAACAGTGGGGCTAGTCTGCTCTATCTGACTTACAGCGATTTTTTGATCTTTGCCTTGGCGTCCTCAGAAACCCAAGTCGACCAGGTTGCCTCTTCGTTTAACAGAAATTCTAAGGCTGCTTCCTCACCTGGCGCTTGATTAGAATCCATATAAACGAGATATTTATTCAGCATGTTCGAGTCAAAAGACCTCTTTCCGACATAAGCAGCAACCTCGGGGGCACGCTCAGCGAAATCCACCTGAGCTAACGAGACCACCTCAGACACAGTCCACTTACTGCGTTTTGGATTATCGCACTCTTCAACCGGTTTTACGATGCAGTTATCCCAGTTGTCTTTGTCGAACCCCGAATTGAAATCCACTAACTTCAAATCATACTTTGCAGCAAAAACCGTAGGGGCCCAATAATAGCCGACCCAATTTTCACCTCGTTCGCTTGCTTTTGCTATTGACCCGTCTAGACCAGCGCCTGATCCCGTCTCTACCAACTTCCAACCCTTTGCTTCCATATCAAATGCCCGGAAAAGCTGATTGGTCGCCAACTGACAACCCCATCCTGCGGGGCAAGTATGTAGCCCACCTTTGGACGGATCTTCCGGATGTGGAAATAAATCAGGCCTAGCGATCACGTCGTCGATTGTTTTGAGTTCAGGATGTGCTTGAGCCGCGGCAGCGCTCATCATCCAGCCCTCACCAGCACCTGTAATTGGCGCTGGATTAAGTTTTACGAGTCGCTTTTCAGCAACTGCAGCATCGATCACGACCGCCGCCGCGTTCGCCCATAGCTCTGATGCAATATGCGGCGACCCTTTCTCAGTCATTGAAGTGATTTGCGGCATGGTGCCAGCAGTTAGATATTCCACTTCACACCCATACCCTTCTTTCATTATCAAGCCGTCAAGACGTGCCAGAAATTCTCCGCTCGCCCAGTTCATCTCACCAATCACGACTTTTCCGCAATCAGCTGCAAACGTTTGCGCACCTGACAGTAGCGCACCCGCTGTCAGTGCTGCACCAATCAGCTGTTTCATATAACCCCCAAAGGTTTTTTCAATTTTTCTTCAAATTATGTTTCACCCACGAAACATTTTTAAAGTGTACAGAATTGAGTGCTTTTTAACAAATATGATGAAAAACAATAATTTATAAATTTTTTGAAGCAATTTACCTGTCAATTCGTAAAAAAATTACTTTGACGTCAAAATTTAAGTTGTGAAATATATGTTGTATTGATAGTGAACTCGATACACAACCCTAACTTCAGCCCAAGGAGTGAAACACGCGCGTGCAGGCACATAATCTCGAAACAGAAGTGTTGGTTGCTCTACGCCGCATCGTGCAGGCAATCGATCAGCACTCAAGCCGCCTTGGCAAAGAGTTCGGTCTTACGACACCGCAGTTGCTGGTCCTGCAAACAGTCGCGAGTACGCAAGAACAACCGATCCGGGCGATTAGTGCGGAAGTCAATCTATCGCAAGCGACCGTCACCTCGATCGTTGACCGCCTAGAACGACGAGGGCTTCTTGAGAGGCAACGGTCGGGGACTGATCGTCGCAAAGTGTTTTTGGTAATCACGGACGCCGGCAAAGAACTGCTCATCAAAGCGCCTAAGCCGTTACAAGAGAACTTCCTGCATCGCTTTGAGCGCTTACGTGAGTGGGAGCAGCATCAGCTCGTCTTTGTCCTCAAACAAGTCGCCGAAATGATGGGCGCGCGCCACATCGATGCCGCACCGCTACTGGACACCGGCGAAGTTACCCGCGGCCACCTGATGCCAGAAATGCAGCCTGATTCGGAGCTAGTTGACCCAGTTGATAGTCAATAAACGCTTTTTTCAACTCACCTTCGGTTGACAACACAAAGGGGCCGTGGCGTGCGATCGACTCATTCAATGGTGGTGATGACAAAAGAAGGCCACGTCCGTCACCCTGAATCGTCACCCTACCATCACCAGTAAGGACCGCTAAATCGCCGTCGATAACCGCCTGCCCAGCGATTGTTAATTGACCTTCGAAACAAAATAGGATGGTCGTTTCGCCATCAGTCAACGGAATCGTTGTCTGACCCCCGTACGGCGCAATATCCACCATCAGGACAGGCAAATGCGTCCGCGCAGGACCCGTCTGCCCAAACAGTTCACCGGCAACCAATCGATAACCCACACCGTCTTCTTCGAATTCAGTGATCTCTGATGGTGAAATGTCCTGATAGCCGGGATCTGCCATCTGCAGACGCTGAGGAAGGTTCAACCAAATCTGAAAACCCCATAGACTTCCATCCGTCTGCTCTGGCATTTCAGAATGCAAAATCCCACGGCCCGCCGTCATCCATTGCACTGCGCCATCCTCGAGAAGACCCGCGTTACCATTGGAGTCTCGATGTCGCATCTTGCCCTTCAGCATGTATGTAATTGTTTCAAAGCCGCGATGTGGATGTGGCGGAAATCCCGCCACATATCCCGACGGATCATCGTTTCGAAAATCGTCGAACATGAGAAACGGATCCAGATAATCGGCCCCGGCCAAACCAATCACGCGCCGTATGTCTACACCGGCTCCATCTGAAACTCGCTGCCCATTGATGACTCGTGCAATTGAACGCATGACACTTTCCTTTTTTCCGTTTGCCCTCACTTTAATGCCTAAATTCATCTTTCAAAGTGCTTTGCGGCTATCAATTCCGATCCGTATTGGCACGAATGCTGAGGAACCCTGATGCCCCAACTGACCTGTATCGATCCCAATGAACGAGCCATTGACGTCGCATTTGAACCTGGGGAAACCATCCTTCAAGCCACACATCGAGCCGGCGTTGATGGCATTCTAGCGGAATGTGGTGGAGGTTGCTCTTGCGCGACCTGCCATGTGATGTTGACTTCGGATTGGGATGGAACGCTCGATGCGCCAAGTCCGCAGGAGGCTGACATGCTGTCATTCGCAGTCGACCCAACACCTCAGTCACGCCTTGCCTGTCAGGTACAACTCAATGAGCACCATGACGGGCTCAGGCTCACAGTCGCAAAACGTCAGTATTGATGAAAATCGGGATTGTTGGGGCTGGCCAGGCCGCCTGTACTCTGGTCGCAGAGCTCGTCCGTGGGCAGTTTGCTGGCAAGATACTCATCTTTAACGGCGAATTGCATCGGCCATACCAGCGTCCCCCATTATCGAAAACCTGGCTACACAACCCAAGCGACACCGAATCAATTCGCTTACTCCCAGAGCCGATCGAAACCCATGCGTCGCTTGAGTGGATTCACGACCACGTGGTCTCGATCGAACCGGATCAGGGGGTGATCGCCACCAACAATGGTCGTCGTACAGTAGATCATATCGTCCTGGCCACAGGCACGCGAGCAAAGACACTGGCTATCGACGGACTTCCCTCGGATCAAGTGCATGTCATCCGAACACTGAGTGATGCGATTCACTTACATAAAGCACTCGATGCAGCACACAATATTATTATTATCGGCGCCGGGTTTTTGGCGTTTGAGCTGGCTTGTAGCCTCGACCATCCAGAACGCACAATCCGGGTCTTGGCCAAAGGGATTCGCGCGCTTCCACAAATCTCTGTCAAAGCAGCAGACCGTCTTCTCGAGGAAACACCCGCGTCAATCCGCGTTGGTGTCACAATCGAACGGTATGACCAAGACAGCGCTTCACTCATCACCAATCATGGGCCCGTCCCAGCAGACCTGGTCATTGTCGCCATTGGTGCCGAACCGAATACTGAACTCGCAAGCGCATGCGGCCTTGGGACATCCGAAGGGATCCCAACAGATGCTTTGATGCAGACAACACATCCACGCGTTTCTGCGATCGGCGAAGTCAGCCTGCATACACAACCGCATCTCGACAAGGTGATGCGGATCGAATCAATCTCTGAAGCCAATGACTCAGCCAGTACGCTCGCA
>MDTB01217999.1_pt1 | contig 12629 bp, 10 predicted proteins | sample 811161 | NCBI WGS metagenome assembly MDTB01 (sample SAMN05326650, study PRJNA326480) | marine metagenome | isolation source: seawater | place: Mediterranean Sea | collected 2009 | reverse complement strand
TCACGGACTGTGGGAACAATATGATGTTGATGGAAAAATAACAGCATTGGGCGTTTACAAAGACGGTAAAAAGGAAGGCGATTGGTTATTATGGGTTAATGACAAATTAGTATGCGTAACCTATAATAAAAACTCGCCATTTTCTACCGAAAATTTAGACGTGCTTGTTTCCTCAAGAAAAAAAGTAGCTTCCATTAAGGACTAAGCTTTTTAAATCGTATCGCAGCTCTTTTACTGAGGAAAAATGTGACAGGCACAATAATTAACGTTAAGAAAGTTGCAAAAGTGAGTCCAAATATCACTGTCCACGCCAGTGGCCCCCAAAAAATAACATTTTCACCGCCAAAGTAAATTTGCGGATTTCCTGTAGCAAACAAGCTAAAGAAGTTAATGTTGAGTCCAATGGCCAATGGAATTAATCCCAGAACCGTTGTAATTGCGGTCAATAATACGGGTCGTAAACGCGCTTTTCCACCTGCAACAATGGCCTCAAATATGTCTTTTCTTGGAAGCAAATTATCGTCAGTGATATTGAGCGCCTCTCTTCGCCTATCTAAAAGCAATTGGGTATAATCCAGCAGTACCACACTGTTGTTTACGACAATGCCTGCTAGGGAAATAATACCCATCATAGTCATGATAATGACAAAGGTCATATTGAAAAATACCAGTCCAAGCATTACACCAGTAAAACTCATAAAAATTGAAAATAAAATGATTAGTGGTTTGCTTACCGAATTAAACTGAAATACAAGCAATAGCATAATCAACAGTATGGCAAAACCAAGTGCACTGGATAAAAAACGCATATTCTCTTCTTGTTCAGCGATTTCCCCAGTAAAGGAATAGTCAATGTTTTTTGGCATTTCAAATCCTTGAAGTTGTCCTTGAATTTGAGTTACAACTTCATTGGCATTGAACCCTGGCAATACTGCTGAATAAACTGTGACTACACGACGCAAATTTTTATGCTTAATAGCACTAAAGCCAGCTACGTTTTTTGTCTCAACTAAAGCTGAAACAGGAACATTTTTAATCTTGCCTGAGGCCATATCACGAAATGTAATATTTTGATTGAAAAGAGCTGAAGCATTGTAACGATCTGATTCTTGAAAACGAACATTAATATCATAATCTTCTCCATCTTTTTTATAAATTCCTGCTTTTTCACCAAATAATGCACGCCTGAGTTGAAAACCTACTTGCCCAGCACTAACACCAAGGCTTCCTGCTTTTCGTCTGTCAACAACAACTTCCATTCCAGGCTTGTTGCGGTTTACATCTACTTTTAACTCTTCTATGCCGGGAATGTTTTCTTTAATGATAAAGCCACGCACATCATTCGCGACCCTGATTAATTCTATATAGTCATCTCCTGAAATTTCTATGTTTACAGGATACCCTGCAGGAGGTCCGCTGGCATCTTTTTCAACAGAAATACTAATACCAGAAAACTTTCCTCGAAGAGATTTTTGTACTTCACTACGTAAAACTTCACTAGAAAATCCATTTCTGAACTTATATTCTCGCATGGTAGCAGTGATTTTAGCACGGTGTGGCATCTCAGCTTGGGAGCCCCCATCAGTTTCTGGATTTCCAGCACCAGCACCCACTTGTGAAACAAGTGACTCTACCATAAAATTATTATTATTTTTTATATACTTTTCATTGCTTACAGTTTCAATAACTAAGCTTTCAATTTCTTTGGTGATGCTATTTGTTTTATCGATATCTGTGCCTTGCGGATATTCAATGTAAACTATAATTTGGCTTGGCTCATTGTCTGGGAAAAACTCAACTTTTGGACTTGCAATACCAACCAATACAAATGACGTTATCAACAATCCAATAGTACCAAAAACGAAAGCATATGCACGCCAACCCTTCATGGCAAATTGAAGTAGTTTTTCATAATTACGCTCTAATCGATTCAAAAAGAATTGCTGAAACTTATTTGCTAAACCTTTTATAAAGTAGCGATATAGCCAAAACAGAGATGCAATTGTGATTAAAAAACTTCCAAAACCACGAGTTTCTGTAGAGATTAGCATAAAAAATGTTCCAATGGTCACTAAAACAATAGTGAGTTGTACCAGCCCTTTACGAGTCATGTTTTTTTCTTTAACGTCCATAAATTTTGAAACTAACATTGAATTAAATAGTAAGGCAACAAATAGGGATGAGCCTAAAACTATAGACAACGTAATTGGAAAATAGATCATAAATTGACCCATAATTCCTGGCCAAAACCCCAGGGGAATAAACGCAGCAACAGTTGTAGCTGTTGAAATAATTATTGGATATGCAATTTCACTGACTCCTTTTTTAGCAGCCTCAACTCGAGTCATACCTTCTTTTTCAATAAGCCTGTATACGTTTTCAACGACGACAATTCCATTGTCCACTAACATGCCAAGCCCCATAACTAAAGCAAACAATACCATAGTATTCATGGTATACCCTAAATTTTGTAGAATAACAAAGGAAATAAACATTGACATTGGGATTGCAAAACCCACAAATAAGGCATTTCTAAAACCTAAGAAAAAAGTAAGTACTGTCACTACTAACAATATTCCGAAAAGGATGTTGTTCACCAAGTCATTTACCTGATTAAGGGTTAGTGAAGACATGTCGTTTGAAATGGTAACACTCAAATCATCAGGAAAATCATTTGCCTGTGCTTCAAAAACAATATGTCTTATTCCCGAAGCTGCATTAATTAGATTTTTCCCACCTCTTTTTTTTACATCTAGCATTACAGTAGAAACACCAAAGTCTCTTGCATAACTAGTAGTTTCTTGTTCTTTAAACTTTATTGATGCAATTTCTCCTAAATTAACTGGTCCTTTTTCATTGGTTACAACAAATGCAGAGAGTTCACTTGGGTCATTTACTTCTCCCACGATTCGGACACTTCTTCTGAGTTTACCGCTTCGCATACTTCCTGCTGAAATAGTAGTATTTTCAGTTGAAATAGTTTGCAAAATGTCATCAAAACTAACTTGTGATGCCATCATTTTTCGAGTATCAACAGCAACCTCAATTTCTTTTTCTTGTGCACCCCTAATTTCAACAGTTTTAATTTCATCGAGCTGTTCAATGCGATCTTCTAAAAGCTCTCCATATTCCTTGAGTCTATCAATAGGATAATCTCCTTGAATACTAACATTTAAAATTGGCATTTCCTCAGAAAAATTGAGGTTAAAAACTGAAGGCTCTAACTTGGCATTATTAAATGTAGGCCAATCTTCAGAAGCTATTACAGCATCGATTTCGTCTTTAATTTTTTGTTTTGCTAGATCAACATCAATGTCTTCATCAAATTCAACAGAAACAATAGAATAATCATCCTGAGACGTTGACGATATCTCTACAATATTACTTACGCCTTTAATACCTTCTTCAATTGGATCTGTGACGAATCTTTCAATATCTTGGGCAGTATTCCCTGGATAAGGTGTGCTGATAAAAATGGTAGTTTCAGTAATCTCAGGGAAATTTTCTCTTGGCATAGTTACATACGCTCTAACTCCGAGTATCAAGAAAACCGCCATCAATACATATATTATGGTACTATTTTGAATTGCCCAAACCGATACTCCGAATGTCTTATTTGATTTGTTATTTGAGATCATAGTTAATTTGTAACCTGTACATTTTCGTTTTCTTTTACCAGCCTAGCCCCTTCAGCTATAATTTTATCGGTCAGAGACAATCCACTAAGAACTTCAACAACCGCCCCTTCAATTAAGCCTGTTTCAATAAAGCGCTTTTCAGCCTTTCCAGAATCATTAACCAAATACACATACTGCTTGCCATCAAAGTTTTCTGATATTACTTCTAAAGGTATGGATATGGCTTTGGGGTTTTGGTAATCCACTAATCTAATTGTTGTTATTAAATTTGGAGCTAATGTCTTGGCGCCATTTGTGTCAAGAGATACCTTAAAAGTTCTATTACCAGTACTGATGTGGATTCCTTTATGTATTACACTGCTCTCAAAAGAGTAATTAAAAACAGGAATTTCAATAGTAGCATTTGTTTGTTTGTTTATACTGGGGAAATAAGCTTCAGGCACATCAGTCTCAACATACATGTTGTTGAGATTTATTAAACGGAGTAATGGACTAATTCCAGGACTTACAAGTTCACCTACTTCAACAACTATGTCGTCAACCCTTCCCGAGAAAGGCGCATAAAGTTTGCTTTTATTAAGTTGTTGTTGAAGTTGCTTGTAAGTTCTCTTTTGACTTTCATAAGAGGATTTAATCTGTAGGTAATCTATTTCAGCACCAATTTTTTGTTTCCAGAGTCTTTCTTGTCTTTCAAAAAGGGTCTTGGCAAGTTGCAATTGTACTTTTTGGAGAGCTAATCTTTGAGCTAGACCGCCGTCATCCAGTGTAATCATTAAATCTCCTTTATTTACGTCTTGTCCTTCAATTACATGAATTGTTTTAACAGTACCTAAAAACTCTGCATTTAACATCATATTTTGGTCTGTTTTAACTATCCCCTGCAATAAAACAGTGTGAGTGAAATCAGCTTCTTTTAATTCTAAAATTGTAACCAATGATTTTTTCTTATTCTTGTCAAGGCGGTCAATAGCAGCCATGACTGAGTTTAACTCTTGTTTTATTACATTGTTTTGATTAACTAAATTTGCTTGGCGGGCACGCAATCCTGCTACATTTTCTTGTTCAATAAGCTTATTAGTGTCGATTACTTTATTTGAGTTACAGCCAACCAATAGTGCAATAATTATTAATATAAGGGAGGTTATTTTTTTCATTTGTTCTAGTTAGTTATTGGTTGAAGTAATAGAGTCAATTTTGCTTTTGAAAGGACTAGCTGATGCATTGCATTCAGGTAATTATTTTGTGCTTGATAAAGTTGAGTTTGTGCTTGACGAAGTATATAAGTTGAAACCATACCTTCTTTAAATTTTATTTGATTTTTTTTCTCAATACTTTTTGCCAAAGCAAGACTTTCTGTAGTTGTTTTAAGATTAATTAGGTTATAATTAACTTCATTTTTGAGTGATTTTTCCTGAAGTTTTAATGTTTCAGCTAAATCTGCACTTAGTTTTTTAGATTTTTCTATTTCTAATTTTGCCTGTTTCTTTTTACTTCGCCCCTGAAAACTAGTAAAAACAGGAAAGTTTATACTTAAACCTAGTGTTGTTCTAGAGTACCACTTCTGGTCTGCATTAAAGAAATCGAATGATTCGCTAAAGCCATCATATCCACTATTGGCAAAAGCTGAAACTCTTGGCAGTGCCTTAAAGCTCTCTAGCTTAAATAACAATTCTTTTGATTTAATATCGTTCTGTGCAATTTGGAAGTCAATATTTGAAGCTATACTAAGGTTGCCTAATATTTGGCTTTGTGCCCGAATTGTTAATTCCTCCAAATTACTTGCTAACTCCAATGGCTCATCATATTCAACCCCCAAAACATACTGCAACATGTTTTTTGTTATTAGCACTAAGTTTTCAGTATACCTTACCGCACTTTTAAGTGAGGCAACGTCAAGGGAAAGTTGGTCGACATTCTCCTCTTCTGTAAGTCCATTATTATAAAGCTGAGTTATATCTGAAAAGTTGTTTTCCGCTACTTGTAAATTATTTTGAAGTACTTTTAGCTGAGCTGTAGCAAGTAAAGTATTCAAATAAGATTCAACAGTCGTACCTACTACTTCTTGCTCACTTTTAATGTAGGCTTGCTCGGAAATTTGTAGGTAAACTTTGGATGCTTGTAGACCAACTAAATAAGAGCCATCAAAAATCATTTGCTCTAAAGATAACCCCGCGCTTGCACTTTGAGATAAACCAAAAGAAAAACTTGTATAGGTTCCACTAGTACCCCCAAAGAATTGTGATGGAACAACTGAAACAGGCTGGTCTGGTGAGTTCAAATAGCTTGCAGAAGCAGATACTTGCGGTAAGCCATCTGCTATTGTTTCAAGCCTTTTTTGTTGAGCTATTTTAATTTCTTTTCCTGCATTTTGAAGCATTCTGTTGTTAGCCTTTGCTAATTCGACAGCGTCATCCATACTTAATCCTTGAGCATTAATAATATTAGAAGTAAGCAATAAGAGGCAAAAAATTTGTTTAAGCATTTTGGTTGTTTTCTGTGGAGTTAAATATTTCAAGACCCTTTGAAGTACATATTGCCCGCAAATGATATTCTAAATAATCAGTCATAAGCTGACTATGAGAAAATTCTTCTGACGGGAATAAACGTTGATTTTTAATTCCCATCATCCCATTAAAATAAAGACGAGCTACAAAAGGGATGTTTAAATTCTTGCGGAATAATCCGATAGCTATTCCTTCTTTTAAGCTTTTGCTGACAGATCCTACCATAAATGATAATTGCTTTTGCTGTAATTCATGAAAGATATCAGGGTAATATTTTTTAAGTTGATATTGGGGTGAAATTTTTTCATTTTTTATTTGCTTCATCATAAACATTTTGATGTCACATAGCTCAACAATAGGATTTTTAGCAGAATTACATATGTTGTTTATTTCTGTAGTTACATAATTAAAAAAATCGAAAACACATGCTGAAATTAATTCGTGTTTGTTAGGATAATATGTGTAAAGGGTTTTTTTGGACACCCCTAGTTTTTGAGCAATATCGTCCATGGTTACGCTTTTAAAACCAAGCGAAAGGAACATTTCGGTACATGGGGTAAGTATATTTTTCATAACAAATAGCAGTCAAAATTACATAAGAAACTTTAAACACCAAAAAAGTTTCTAACGTTTTTTTATTGTAATATTATTATTTCAGTTCCATAACGTATTTTTACATACATGGAATTTTTAACTGCATATCGTCAGCTTATAGATGCATCGCTTATTTCAGTAAACAAAGACAAAGCACCACAAGGCTTATATGCACCTGTCGATTACTTATTGTCATTGGGCGGTAAGCGCCTTCGTCCTGTTTTGGTGCTGATGGCTTGTGAGGCCTTTGGAAAAGATGCCAAGGCGGGACTTGCTGCGGCCAGGGCAGTTGAAATTTTCCACAACTTTACGCTCATGCACGATGATATTATGGACAATGCAGCCGTGCGTAGAGGCCAGCAAACCGTTCACAAAAAATGGGATGTAAACACGGCCATCTTGTCGGGCGATTCAATGTTGATACAAGCTTATGCATGTTTAAATGAATATCCTTCCGATCAATTTAAAGCACTTACCCAACTACTGAGTACAACTGCTCTAGAATTGTGTGAGGGGCAACAACATGACGTAGATTTTGAGACCAGTAGTAATGTTAGTATTGCTCAGTATTTGGAAATGATTCGTTTAAAGACAGCTGTTTTGGTGGGTTGTGCCATGGAAATGGGCGCACGAATTGGCGGGGCCGATCCAGAGGATGCTAAGCAGTTGTATCGCTTCGGTGAACAGCTGGGCATTGCTTTCCAATTGCAAGATGACTATTTAGACACCTTTGGTAATAGCGCCACTTTTGGCAAACGCATAGGTGGAGACATTGCAGAAAACAAAAAAACGATTTTGGTGCACTTTACTAATGCCCATGGAACGCCGGCACAACGGAAAGAATTGAACCGTTGGTTTTTGGACACACCTGTGGATGCCGGCACCAAAATAACTGCAGTTACTGAGCTATTTAAATCTGCCAAGGCAGATACGTCTACGCTAACTGAGGTGGCACGTTATACCAAAAATGCGTTTGATGTTTTGGATGGGATTCCATTAAAAACATTGCATTCGCAGCGTTTTAAAGATTTTGGAAATTGGTTAATGAAACGTACGCAATAGTCTGCGAAATGCTTGCCCTACAAATAAGCCCAACGGAAAACTTCGCATGATTTGCACTTCTTCTTTTGGAGACGAACGTTCTTCTAGAAATCTAAAAATTCTTGCAGGTTTATTATGTTGAAACATACGCGAAAACAAAAAACTTCCTTTGTGGTTGTGCCGCGCCAGTACGTCTAAAAAGAGTAGGTCATACCACCAAAACCTGTTGCGTTTTTCAAATTGCCGCATGTCTGTGTTTGATTTAAGAAAATCAACCAAGGCCGTAGCCTTTCGTTCTATAAAAGAAAAGGTAAACCCCGTGCTTGGTTTGGTCCAGCCGCCGGCAGAACCAATATGCAGAACGTGCTTGCTGTTGTGTTTGGCAAAGGGATAACAAGTCATTGGTATGCTTCCCGATTCTCGTTCTTCAATTGTATAATTACGAATATCTTTTTGACTTAGATAAATACGGAGTTCCCTCTCATAAGCGGCAGGGCATAATTTTTCTTTTGAAAAAAGAGTGTATTCGATTAGGGCTTCCTTTTCGCTTGATGGCAATACATACATAAATCGTGTGCTGCCTTTTTGGGCTACCTTAAAGTCCATAAATGTTGCGGTATTTGAATCAAAATGGGGCTTTTGAGTTTTGATAAACCAACCGACAAAATGTTGTTGAAGTACGGGGAACCGTTTTTGCTGTTGCACAACTTGCCAATCAAAAATACTGTTAAAGAAAAGCTTGGTAAAATAAGTTTTTTCGTTGGTGGTTATTTGTACTCCTGATTCATTTTGTTCGAAAGAAGTAACCCCCTCATATTTAAGGATAATGTTGTTGTTTTGTTCAATCAGCCTGCGCATTGAAGCGTAATAGGAGCCGCTGCGCATCATTTTATACGATAGTGGACTTATATTTTCTTTTAAAGACAGGGTTGAGGACCCAAAAGAAATATTATCCCATTCTTTGACAATGTGTTCGGACCATTGTGTATTGGTTTTGGTTTCCCAAAAACACCAAGTACGGTCGTTTTCTTTGTGCGGATCCTGTTCCAAAATAAGCATTTGTTTACCTGTAAAACTACCTGATTGCATCAGTTTTTGAACAATTTGAAGAGTAGCTGCTCCAGCACCAGCAAATGTAAAATCGTAAACCTGTTCTTTCTCCACCTTGCCAAACGTACAAAATATGCAGATTAAGCACAATAGTTGAAACAGTTCAATCAATTATATTTGCAGCATGATTGAATCAATTATTAAGTTCTTTGAAAATACCCCTCCAATATTGGGCGCGCTTTATGCAACTCTTTTCACTTGGGGTCTTACTGCACTAGGCGCATCATTTGTTTTTTTATTTAAGAAAATGAACCGCGCTATTCTTGATGGTATGCTAGGCTTCACGGGTGGCGTTATGGTGGCAGCTAGTTTTTGGAGCTTATTGGCTCCTGGAATTGAAATGAGTAACGGCGAGGGCTTTATAAAGGTTATGCCAGCTGCTATTGGATTTACCTTTGGCGCCTTATTTATTTTTGGATTGGACAAAGTCTTGCCACACCTACACATTAACTTTAAAGAGTCAGAGGGGATCAAAACCCCTTGGCACCGTACCACGCTTATGGTTTTGGCTATTACGCTTCACAATATTCCAGAGGGATTGGCAGTTGGGGTTTTGTTTGGTGGTGTTGCAGCGGGACTACCCGAGGCATCTATCGCTGGTGCAGTGGCCCTGGCCATTGGAATTGGCATACAAAACTTTCCAGAAGGCATTGCTGTTTCCATGCCTATGCGCCGATTGGGGATCAGCAGGCGAAAAAGCTTTTTTTACGGGCAGGCCTCTGCAATTGTAGAGCCAATAGCTGCTGTAATTGGTGCTTTAGCTGTTACTTTTTTCACACCCATTTTACCTTATGCGCTTGCCTTCGCAGCTGGTGCTATGATTTTTGTTGTAGTTGAGGAGGTAATTCCAGAAACCCAACAGGACAAATACACGGATATTGCTGCATTAGGATTTATAGTTGGATTTGTAGTTATGATGGTATTAGATGTTGCACTAGGGGGTTAATATTATTTTCTATCGGCATTTGCAACTTCGTTAAAGTTGATATTTTTATAATTAAAAACTACTTTTTTAATTAAATAGTTCCCATATGATTCAACCCAATCTTTGTGAAATGACAAATCGATAAATGTGGGGGGCATTATTTTAAACTCTACATTATATAAATCAACATTATCGCCTGGAAGTGAAATGTTTCTTGCGTAGTGAAAGTTATCAACTAAATTTATGTGAGGCACCAAATCAACGAAAGTTGATTTTTCAGTTCGGGCATTAGTTATTTTTGCAGAAATGTGCAGGTATGGTACAAAACCTCCAGCTGGAGCACCGGGTGGAATATTTAAAGTATCCCAATTTACTCTAGCTTCTAAATGCACATTTGTATCAGCTATACCAAGGTGTCTATTATTTGGTTCAATGTGGTCTTTAGCAGCTCCTTCAAAAATCATCAAAATACCTTGCTCAAGTCTTTCCTCTCCAATTATAAGTTCTTGAGAATTAATAGAACTTGTAATTAATAAAGATGTTATGATTGCATTTTTGATAAAACTTTTTTTATTTTTCATTTGTTAAAATATTAATATCGTCAATTATTGCTTCCATTGAAGAAAGTTTAGTACCATCGTAGTAACCTCGGATTCGTTTTTTAGTATCTATGAGAACAAAATTTTCAGTGTGAATCATGTCGTGTGGTCCGCCGGCCCCATCTTCTTTGACAACCAAAAAGGATTTGCGCGCCAGCTGATAAATTTCTTTTTTATTGCCAGTAACTAAATTCCATCTGTTGTCGTCTACCTTATTTTTTAACGCGTATCGTTTAAGTTGTTCCACGGTATCTATTTCTGGAGTAACGCTGAAGGAAAGTAATTTAACGTCTGGGTATGAGCTGAGCTTTTGTTGAAGGGCATACATATTTTTTGTCATAACGGGACAGATACTAGGGCAGGTTGTAAAGAAAAAATCTGCCACATAAATGGTGTTGTCATAGTCTAGTTCGGTTATTATTTGTCCATTCTGATTGATCATGGAGAAGGATGAAATAGTGTGGTATTTTTTTACGTATTGTATGCTTTCGTCAACGAGTTCGGGAGCGACCATAGCGGGTTGGTATACTGGTAGAACTTCAGTTGGCTTCAAGGCTTTATAGAAAAATACGATGATAATTACTGATAGTCCTAAAATAACAAGTGCGACAAATCGAAAACGTCGAAAAAAATGCAATAATTCCATGTGACAAAGATACAACTTCCACGTTTTTTAGCTCGTTCAAATCCCTTACATTTGTCAATTAAATTTTTCTCATGGAGCTTTTCCTTATAAAGGGTGGTCAGCTGATTTTAAGCTTATCCCTACTCATCGTTCTACACGAATTAGGTCATTTTATCCCAGCAAAACTTTTTAAAACACGTGTAGAAAAATTCTATCTGTTTTTTGACGTCAATTTTTCACTTTTTAAAAAGAAGATAGGCGAAACCGTTTACGGTATAGGGTGGCTTCCGCTTGGTGGTTATGTGAAAATATCAGGAATGATAGACGAAAGTATGGACACCGAACAAATGTCCCAACCTGCTCAGCCTTGGGAGTTTCGCGCAAAGCCTACATGGCAACGACTAGTCATCATGTTGGGCGGCGTTACGGTCAACCTAGTACTTGGCTTTTTGATTTATATGATGGTTATGTACGTATGGGGTAATAGAGTCATTAATAATGATGATTCTATCTATGGACTCGCACCATCACCAAAAGTTGAGGCATTAGGTTTTAATCTTAGCGACAAGATTGTTTCTGTAGACGGCAAACCTCTAGATGAACTGATGGAAATCAACCCGTGGTTGCTTCTACGAGATGCTTCTCAGGTTGAGGCAATACATGTCGATGGCACAAAAGAGTACATTATGATTCCAGAAGATTTTGGGAAGGAGCTGTTCGCTGCTGGTGAAATTCCCCCTTTTATTCCGAATATGCCTGCCATAATTGAAGCTGTAGATGTTGGTTCTCCTGCCGAAGCTGCCGGTTTGCTAGCTAATGATCATATTATTGCGATAAACGGAACGGAAATAATCTCTTGGGATCCATCAACTAGGCCAATCGCTCAAGTAAAAAATGCTTTAGAACAGCGAAAAGAAGACGTATTGTCAATTCAGATCATTCGTGACGGTGAATTAAAGGGCATGGAAATTACGGCATCAACAGGATCTCCCATAGGTTTTTATTTTAAAAATACACGCGCTAAGGTTATCACACAAAAATATGATGCTACTCAAAGTATTATAGAAGGATTTAATTACGGATACTGGACGTTGTACGATTACATTGCCCAGTTCAAATTTGTATTTACTAAAAAGGGCGCAAGTCAGCTGGGTGGTTTTGTCACCATTGGTAGTTTGTTTCCCGCCGAGTGGAACTGGCGTGTGTTTTGGGAACGCACAGCCTTGTTATCTATTATTTTGGCGTTTATGAACGTGCTGCCCATACCAGCTTTGGACGGCGGTCATGTGGTGTTTTTGACCTATGAAATGTTGACGGGCCGCAAGCCACACCAAAAGGTTTTGGAATATGCACAAATGGCAGGGATAATTTTATTATTAGGATTGTTTGTTTTTGCCAATGGCAATGACATTTATCGTTTTATATCGTCTTAGGCCTGGGTATATTATTTTCTATATAAGCGTTTGATAGGAGTAAAATAAAAATTATATTTGGCCACATTTTCCTCCTTAGCTCAGTTGGTTAGAGCATCTGACTGTTAATCAGAGGGTCCAAGGTTCGAGTCCTTGAGGGGGAGCAGGTAGTAACCGCTAC
>MDTB01209744.1_pt1 | contig 12629 bp, 11 predicted proteins | sample 811161 | NCBI WGS metagenome assembly MDTB01 (sample SAMN05326650, study PRJNA326480) | marine metagenome | isolation source: seawater | place: Mediterranean Sea | collected 2009 | reverse complement strand
ATGTTTGGTAAGCGAATATCCAATTCATTTTAAAGCTACCAATTATACATTTGTGGAACGTGATCGTATTCAAAGTGGGCTGAGTCAGTCTGTGTTGATTATGCAAACGACCCAAGATGGAGGGACTATGCACACTTATAAATACGCAAAAGATCAAAATAGAATAATCGCTTGTTACGGCAATAATATTGATGGAGAAGAGTTCTCTGGCAATCGTGATATCATTGAAAATCAACCCGATGTTATTGAGGTAAAAAGCCCGAAAGACTTAGATAAATTATTCAACAATCAGTCCCAAACACTTTTTTAGTTCAATAATTTTACTCTCTAGCCCGACTATAAATAAGCGGTGCTTCGCTCTAGATAAACTGACATATAGTCTTGCTGGATCTAAAGGCGAAATAAAATTAGTTAAAAACATCACAGGTACCTCTAAACCTTTAATACGATTGACGGTGTCCATCATAATTTGATCCGGTTCGACATATTCAGCATTGGTATGCTGATGTCCTGTGATATTAGGAATAACTTTGCTTAAATTTTTTATATTAGTCTCTTTAAGACCGTCAAACAAAATGACCCCTGTTTCGCGGAGTTGGATATTTTCTGTAGAAACTAGTTTTTTAATCTTATCGGCAATCCAAGTGAATTGGAGTTCATAATTTTTAACTATGACAAATTCTGGTTCACTGCCTTGTGGGCCCTGGGCAATAAAATTAGTTTGTTGGGCCAAAGGATGAAAGCACGAAAAAATAGATTGTGTATTTCTAAAGTTTTCATTTAGAGTAAGTTTTTGAAATTTCTCATCTAGAAAATACTGACTTTGTTTTTGAAAGATCGATTGTTGTTGGTCATAAAAGACATAAAATTTTCCTTGTTCTTGAAGCATTGATTCAATGTGAATAAACCACTCATCATTAAAATCTTGGCCTTCATCGATGATAATTACATCATATTTATCAAGTTTGACTTGAGCTTGAGTGATGACTTCCTCAATTCGATCTTCCATATCCTCTTCCGATCGTGGCAATCCAAGCTCGCGACTTAGTTGGTTTACCCAGGCATAACTATTAGCAACTGTAATATTAGGTAGTCTACCCAAGGGCTTTAAGGAAAAGCGAACATGCCGGGCGAGTGCCCTGTTAAAACATAAAAATAGTATTTTTTGATCACTAGAAAATCTGCGAATAAGTTCGATGGCCATGAGCGTTTTACCAGTTCCCGCCCCACCAGATAAAGCCACAAAATTTAATTGCTCAATAATATTTAAATAGGCATTTTGAGTAGAGGAAAAAGACATGGTTTCCTCTTCTGCATCAATTTGATGGCGAAGAGTTAGCTTCACTGGAAGGTCATTTCCAACTAAAAGCTTATCAAAAGCCTTGATTATTGGGGGTCCTAGACGATAAATTTCTTTTTCACCGCGAAACCATCGACATACCTGGCTTAACCCTTTTGTGATATCAAGCATACTGTCTTGGAATAAAAAAATATCAGGCGGCATATCAGGACCAAAGGGTCGAGGATCTTGGGGCTTTGGTGTATCGGGAAAACAAACAGCATGAACACAATTAATAAATTGTTCTTTGTGTGTCGCCGACTGCTTTTTAAATAAATCAAAAATATTTATTTGTGCTGAACGCGCTTGGACGACAGGGTTTTTAATTGGAAAGGTCTCGTTCGTATCACGTCGAGTCGAGGTGAATTGTTTATCTTTGGCCTTGTAGCCAATTAGCCCTCCTTTTATCTCTAAAAAAATTATTCCTTCATTAGGAAGAAGGACAATCATATCGCACTCCCCTTCTGTTTTATTACCGTCATACCCCTTTTTGAAAAAATGACACTGGCAGTAAATTTTTGCGTCTTGAGGGAGTGTGGCCTGTAAAGCTTTAAATACTTTTAGTTCTGCTAAAAATTTAGGATCTTGGTATATTTCAAATAGTGTACTGGGAAAGACGTCAGCCATTCAATCCCCTTACCGTTGTCGATAAGGATCGATCACTTTCATCGCGTGATCAAAATTTTGACGATGCATCCAGTCATTCGCACGATTGTTATGGACAATTAATTTATCGCTAAGAGCCTCACGAATTTCTCTTTTAATAGCATATGCCTGCGATTGAGGTATATCAGAACAGATGATATCAAACTGAAATTGATCTTTAAAATGTTTGCGGTAAAGCGTTCTTGCTTTTTCTTCAGTTAAACCGACAGCAATCTTAAAATGGTCTTTATTTACCTGCAGGGCTTGATCCCGCTGTCGAGGATCACCTTGATTGCATGAAATAAGCTTTTCATTTGTTAATGTAACAACAAAAACGATAGACATATTTATAGTATAACAAAAATTTGAAAGGAAGCTAAGGGAGGATTAATTATTCCTCTATAACCTCAGAGCCATAGTCATTGTTGACGAGCTTTTCTTCTACTCCGTCCCAAAACTCTTCATTATTGAGAATTTTTTGCATTCCCACGCCTTCCGCCTCAGTCTCGTTCTCGGCATCAATTTCAATCTCAGTTTCTTTGGTGATAGTGCGGTAAGAACTCACTTTAACCTTATATTTCGGCATTTTTAAGCTAATCCGAGCTCAGTGAAATCTGCGATCGATCGAATATGTTTTTGAGAGGCAATGAGGGAAAGTCCTCGTTGAACATGGGCGCGTAATTGATCATTTAGAGTTTCATTATCAATAGATAGTTTTTCTTGATCCATTCGACTCTTTAATAATGCCATGATGAGGTGCTCATAATCACCAGCGAAAATTTTCCAATCAATCTCACGAATTATTTTATCCTCTTTGGCTAGTGGTGGGGGTGGTAAATCACTCGATAGAGAAACGGTTAGTGCCCAACGGCAAATCACATTCATAGTTTCAATCTTTGTATTTCGTTTAATGGTAGAAATTTCAAATGAAGAACGCTCAGATAATTTAAGATTTTCTATTTTTAAAGCTTCAGCCATATCTTAAAAGTATCCTTCTTTAATTTTTGTTGCTCCAATTGTATCATCAAACTCTAAGAGATAGCTCTGGGCAATACTAGGCTTGAGTTGATTATATAAGTCTTTCACAATTTCCTCATCGGTTGATAATAAAATTGTCTGCTTACTTGCTTTAGGAAAATAATTTTTCACTAACTTTAATCGATGTTCGCTATCTAATCGGCCCATAGGTGTATCGATGATTGCAGGTATATCCTGTGAAGCTGTTCTCACTAATCCCCAAATAACGGCAACAGCAAAAAGTTGTCTTTCGCCTGCAGAGAATTTATCAGGATCAAAACGCTCTTCATTTTTCTTCAGGATAGAGATCGTTAAGTCAGCGGGATTGATTTGGACCGTGGAGATAAAGTTCTTTTTTCGTAAAAGCTCATTAAAAGAGTCGGTAATATTTTGTTCTAATCGGATACTATGGTGAGCAATCACTCGCTCTTTAAATACTTTCATCGTGTTTTGAACTTTTTCTGCATGTCGGATAATACGGTGGGCACTATCTTGAGTTGATTCATTAGAGATTTTTTCCTCATAATAAGAGGCAAGCTCTCTTTCGAGGTTTTCTCTTTCATAATTCATGGAGGAAATTTCTCGGTCAGCTATTTCGATACGGTGATTGTTGTACTGAAGGTCTTTTTCTTTGAGACGGATTTGATCATAAATTTCTTGGATAGCCTCTTGAGATGGGCTTGTATCCAGTACTTTATTCAAAGAGGCTAGTTTGCGATTAATATCCTTGATTTCTTTATAGTTTTCTAGCGCCTGCTCACGGTCAGGAAGGGACTGTTGGCCTGACTCAAAGTCGGTAAGTGCTTGAATTTCACTGTCATTAAAGAGTGTTGTTTGATTGATTAAGTCTTTGTTTTTATCTTTTAAACTTTGCATAAATGCTTGAACTGATGCTGCGGTATCTGGGTGTTGATTTTCAAGGTGACTTAAAATTTCGCGATCGTGATCTTCAATAATTTCTGAGAATTCTTTCAATTTTGCAATCTTTTTTTCTTGTGTGGCCTGTTCCGCCAAAGTGGAGATTTTATTCTTTAACAGAAAAAATGGTAAAAAGCGGCCAGCTAAGCGACGTAAGTTAATTTCAAGGTCTTGTTTACGTTTATCTAATTTAAAGATTTCGTTTTGGATTTCATTTTTTTTCAAAAATAAATCCTCACCTTTGATTTCTAGTTGTTGGCTTAGATTATTTATTTCGTCTTGTAAAACATGGCCGTCATTTTCTAAGTCTTGTCGCTTTTCTTTTTGATCTTTCAATTTTGTTAATAAATCATGAAGATTTTTTTCTTTAATCTCAAAGCGCTGCAAGGTTTGAGTATTTAGAGTTGTTTTTTGCTTTTCTCGCTTTAAATAACTTAAATCATTAATTAAACGATCGGTGATATCTAAACCTAGTAAGGTGTTAATAGCATCATTCAGAACATCTTTGGACGCACTAAGATCTGCAAGGCTTTCTATTTTCTCACCATCAAAGAAAAATAATTTAGAAAGTCTGATAGGCAATATCTCATTGATAATTATGGGCCAGTTCTCCTCGACAACCTGGCGGTCTTCTTCTTCTGAGATAACCTCAAAACTCTCTTTAATCCTATTATTCTTTTCTTCCCAATGACGAATTAACGTATATCGTCTCAATCCGCCCTCACGCGGTAAATCAAGGGTTAAGCTGATTGTAGCGCCCTCTTCTCGGTGATTATGAATATAATCTTTTAAAAAAAGATCGTAGCTGGAACCAGAGTCACGAATTTGTTGAATTTGCTTACCATATAAAACGATATAGAGAGAGTCGAGAAAAGTGGTCTTACCACAACCATTCTTTCCTCCAATTAAAATGATATTTTTTTGAGAATTTTGTCCATCAAGGTGAAAGGTCTGCTTAGCACCATAAGCACCAAAATTTTCTAGGGATAATTCGACAAACCTCATTGAGATGCCTCGACCTCCTCTTTAGTGGAGTCATAATCTTGTTCTTCAATTTTCTTTTTATATTCTTGTTTTTTGCGGAACACCTCTTTGGCGTGTTCGAGGGCTTCCTCCTTGCTGTCAAAAAAGTTACGTTTAAAAGACTTTTCCATCTCTTGGAATAATTGATGACGGCGAAGCTCATTTTTATAGGACTGTTCGATGGATATCAGTTCACGACAAAGTTCGAAATGTAACTCATTTTCTCCTGCAACCTCTTTGAGAATATTCATTTCTGCATGAGTAAAAGGTTGGGTGAACTTTAGAGGTTCTAATTCAATTTCCTCTCCCATTTCCTCCTTATAAATTCGTGGCAAGCTATCTTCAATTTCATGTTTCTCTTCTACCCAAATTCGACGGATTTCATTCAGTTCCTCAACTCGTATTAATTCAATATTTTTGAGTTGCTCTGGGGTTTTAGGATTTGAGCGAACTAACTTTTGGGTTTGAAGTAATTTGCGTAAATAATTTTCTCTGACACTTTGTAAATAAGGTCCATGAATATTGACAGCTTCCCCATCACGCTCAAAAATATCGATGCTACCGGAGCGTCGACGAAAATCTCTTAGGTGATGATCGAGTTTTTCATTTCCACGAAAGTCCAACATATTTCGATAATCTAATAAAGGTTTAAGCCACTCATTCTCGTCGTCATTCATGACCATGGCTTGCATGGATTTATCTTGCTCAACCATTGTACAGACCCAACAACCAAATCGAGAGTCACCGCAAGAGGGCGTGGTCTTATCCATCACTAAAGGACATTCTTTATCCTCTGTGGCACCACGATACATATTTAATAAATCTTTATTATTAATTCCCCAAGGATTAGGAACTTGGGTTAAAAATAACCATACTTCATCATTTGACCAGTCACGAATAGGTGGATACACAAAAGTATTTTGTTGAGACTGATGAGGGCTTAAGACATCTCGAATACTATCTTTTTGATATCCTCTCATTCGCCTACCACGCTCTTGGCTTTCTTGAAAACGAGTTCCCAATAAAATAATAGCTTGGCGAGTTTCAGTCAGACGTTCTTCCACAAATCTTGAAACCGGATCTATTTTCATTCGTTCAGTACACCAACGAAAACGATTACGAGGTGCTGGGTATCCTCGTCCAATAAGGTTTGCCCAAAAACTATCTTTAGGATCAGGATGAAGAAGATGAACTTTTAAAGGATATTCTTCTTTGTCAGCTGCATCTTGCATAATTTTAAGTGAGTTTTCCACCCACATGGAAACAATCGGATTTTCAACTAAAGTATCAGTACATATTATGTGAATGTCTTTATGAAGCTTTTTGCCCTCAGCCTTGAGTTCTTTGAGCATATAAAAAGTACTTTGGACGACTGCCGTACTATCTTTTCCGCCAGAATATCCCACAATCCATGGAATGGGGTCTTCCAAATAAAGCTGTTTCATCTCAGCTATTGCATCTAGGAGTTTTTGATCAAACTCTAATTCTTTGAGAATCTTAGGTATTTTCATTACGGATTAAAGGATAACGAAAATTTAATGATAATGCAGTTTAAGATTTTTTGTAGGTGTTGATTAACTCGACATAATTGTTAATAAATAATTGAAAATTACCAGGTGAGTCAGGGTATTCTTTCTTTATTTTTTGAAAACCGCCCCAGGCATAACAAACCATAGCTGTGCAAGCCTCTGAGGATAATTTAGAGTTTGGCTCATCATCTAAATAACGATTTATAAACTTACTAAGCTCTACTCGGGTAGCATTTCTTTTTAGATTATTATCTATCTCATTGTTAATGAGAAGAGATATGAGAATACTTCTCACAGGCCCTAGATAAGAATTCGGGAAGTTTTTCTTCATCATGTCCCTTGTATCTGAAACAGGAGGTGGGTCTTTTTTAAGATTAAAAAGCAATCCAACTAGTAAACAGACATAAAAACCATCAAAGAATTCTGAAAATTGTGTACTCTTGTCTACTGTGGCTTTAGGATTATATTTAGGCCCTATATGAGAAAAATACTCTAAAATATCGTTGTGTATTCGTAAATCCATCTATTTTCTCAAAAAATTTGTGACTTTAAAAAAATTTTCATCATAAACAATAAAAGAATTCTCACTTTCATAAATATCATTTTTTTTAACATTACTCTCACTAAGTTTTATAGTTAAATCGGGAAACGTCTTTTTGTTCCATTTTGTTATTGGAAATATTTTATCTTTAAAATTATCAAACATTTCAGTTGTAAAATTAGATTTTTCTTCATCGTAGATAAATACCATAAATTGCTTCGGTATCTTTCCGAACAAATTCGACACTCTTAATCTATTGCCGCCATCCATTCCATCTACTGGATTATCAATAAATATAGGTAAGTTAACTGAAGCAAGTTCACTCAAAGAGATCATGAACAAATAACCAAGAGTAGCAGTTTGTCCTTTAGATCCTTGAGACTTACCATCTAATAGAATTCTTTCTTGTATGGATTTTATTTTTATTGTTTTTTCAGCAAGTGTATTTGCTATTTTTTCATTACACGAGGCTATAAGGCTATCAGCTACATTTTTACGTGCTATATTTATTGATTCCTTGATTAACGTTTTTAATTTGGAAATTTTCTTATTTTCTTTTTCAAAGTCAGTTGCGATATTTAATTCTTCATCTTTTTTTTGTATTTCAAAATTAAGATATTCGATACTAACAATTTCAGACAAATGACTTTTATTTTCATATCTCATAGCATCAGTTTTAGATCTTTCTATTTCTTTTAATTGTGCATCAAGAGATATTTGCTCAGCTTCAAGAATATCAATTTTATTATTAATGGCATTAATATCTGTATTCTCGAGGCTTTTTTCATTATCTGAAATTTCTTCATCAATATTTTTTATATCTACAACAACTTGATTAATTTGATCGAGAAACTCTTTAGGATCAATAATTTCATCTTCATTCAAATTTTTAAGATCAGATTTTAAATTATTCAAGATACTGGAGGATTCACTACCTATTAATAAGTCTTTATTCTTTTTGAGTGCCTCTATTGCAGTTGAATTCAATTCTCTATCACATAAACATTTTTTACTTTCATCATTCAATATGTCCTCGATTAAAGCTTTTGCATCGGGTTCTGGTAATTTCTTTTTTTCTAAAAATTGATTAATATCATTTGTTCTATCAAGAATATTTGGGAAAATTTTAGTAGGTATAAGAAGTAATTTAAAAAAATTTTTATACAAAGATGCTTCGGTACTTAACAATTCTTTTTTTTGGATCTCTAATTGTTTTTGCTCTTCCAGCATTTCTTGATTTTGAGAGATTATATCTTCCTTCTTGGCAACTAAACTATCAATTTCTTTAGTAATTTTTTCAAAACTTTCTCTCTTTTTTTTTCGTTCTTCAATTTGAGAATCACGTCTTTGTTTTAAGATATCTAAATCGTCACTCAATTCTTCTATTTGTCTATTTGTAAGTTTTTTTGATCTTGCATTTTGTTTATATTTTTCTAAATGACCTTCAAATTCATGAATTAGATCTATTCTTAAAAACTTTTCTATACAAACCCTAGCGTTGAATAAACTTTCCTCGTTAAATAAAGCCCTAGATCTACTTAAATCAAAAAATAGAAGCTCAATCATTTCTTTGTTAAGCAGTCTTTTGATCTCGTTTGGTGGGTTGTATTTGAGCTGATTATTTTTGGAACCAGGAAAGACTGTTGTATAGTTTGTAGTTTTTTGACTAAAGTCGAACTGTAATATTATTTTGTAAATATCATTATTAAATTTGAATTGGACTTCAAATATTCCTTGATTAGATTTTTTATCTGGATGCCTCCATGTATCAAAACCATTGTCTTCAGAATGATCCCATTTGTTTGCCGTTCCTGAAAGTGCATGCTTTATTAAGTTTATTGTTGTAGTTTTACCATCGCCATTCGCCATCAAAAATAAATTAATATTTCTGCTATTATCAAAATTTATTTCGAAATCACCATTTCTAAAACCATTTGACTTAATATTTGTGATTTCTAGTTTCATTAATTATCAGAGTCGATTAAATCGATTATTGCCTGCATACTACTATGATCAAGTTGTTGATTATCAGCTGAAGATAATTTAGTTAAGTATTCAATTAATTTTTCAATTAGAATTGGCTTGACTCCTTGATCTGAGAGATTCTTTTTAAGAGAGTCGATAACAATTTCGCTAATCATTCAATTTTACTTCCACGTAATTTTTAGCAATTGATCTTAACCAATTCAATCTAATTATCTCTTTGTTCTTTTCTTCGGAGTATTCATCACTATTGTCACCTGAAATTTTGTCTTTATGAATAAAATCAATGACAGTAGCAGTTTTATTAGGGTTATTTAGATCTATTCTTAGTGCCCTACCTATTCTTTGAATTACATCCCTATGGCCAGAGGATCCATCAAAAATAATAACATTTTGGAGTTCATTGATAGAAATGCCTTCAGATAGCATTTCAACTATAATTAAATTATCGTAAATACCGTTATTAAAATTCTCAAGATGCTTTTTATTTGTTTCTCTATAATAAGTACCGACTTTAAGATCGGTATTTTCTTTTAAACTATTTGTGATTTCATCTGCTCTTTTTTCCAGTAGAGTGAAAACAAAACTTTTTTTTAGATAGTCTAAATGAGCAGTGTCTTGATAAATAAACTTTAAAAAATTTTTTTCTTTAATAACTGCCCACTTATTCACATTGCTCAAAGCTATTCTTAGTTCCTTAATTAAAATATTTCTGGGCTTAATTTTTTCTTTTAGTCCAGTTTGATAATCACTATAAAGTTTTGATTTTCTTGCTTTTTCTTTATCAGTAAGAACATAAGGTATTACAATGTAATTAAAATCACATAGTATTTTTTTTTGTATAGCCTCCTCTAAAGAAAACTCATAAACAACTTTACCAATCTCCTGATTAATAAATTCGTTTCTTTCATCATGGAATTCATGATGAACAGTTGCTGATAAACCAAGAACAAATTTAAAATTAGCTTGAAGCCCAGAATTATCTTTGATTATACCTGGTGTTGAATAATTATGAACCTCATCATGTATTATTAGAGTATTATTACAAATTGATTTACTATCTTTGGTTCGTTTTAAAAACTTTGAGAAATTCCAATAATTAATCAATAAAATAATACCAGAAGAATTAATTTGATTTAAGGCACTGTTTAATTCTCTAGTTTCACCATAGTCTTTATAAATTGGGACTCTTTTTGTATTCGGTCTAGCTTTTTTCCATTTCTTTAATTCTCCCCACCATTGTTCTAATACATCTGATTTTTGAGTGCATATAATTAAATTTTGAATTTTGTTAGAAGTGAAAAGTTCTGCTGCTACCGCCAAAGCAAGAAATGTTTTACCACAACCTGTTGCCACATTAAAAATACCCCTATTGTGTTTGTCTACAAATAATCGTCTGGCTTCATTTTGCCATGAGTATCTCTCAGGAGGATTTAGATATTCATCATTATCATACTCAGAGTTATCTTTCTCTTCTTCTTTTATAACATTTAAATAAGTATCAATATCACTCTCTGGGCTAAAATTTTCGATAGCTTTAAGTATTTCTAAACTAGGTTCCTCAACTCGAAAATAATTATTATTATTTGACCAGTCCTGTTCAAAAAAATCTTCTAATTTAGTTAGGTGAGAGCTTTTAATATCATTATAAGTTTTAAAAACAGTAATAGTCTCACTATTTATAAAATGTCCTCTTAAAGATTCATTTGATGAGCCATTAAAACCAACTTTTATATTCTCATCAAAATAAAATATCCCAAATTTATCATGATATTCTGACTCTTTATAATGAGTTGGTGTACCAATCCTTATTTCAATAATACCTTTAGCAATCAGCCAAGATAAAATTTTAGCCCTGGCATTTAAATTTTTATTATCATCATTTAATTTAGTAATGTTAAGAAGCATTTCTTCTGTATTAATTTTTAATAATTTAGATTTTTGATCAGGATCATTTGAAGTACCAATGATTTTCCTATCTTCTTCAGACAATTCTTTTCTAATTATTAATCTAATTTTTTTTTCGCCTTTAACTAAATCTGGTAGAGAAGATAAGAAAGTTATTAGAGATGTGCTGCTATAAAAAGCAGCTGATCGATCGTACCGTTTGGCTAATTTTAAACAGGGTGCAAAAAAATCCTTAATAGCCTTTTCTTTATCTGAGGTATTTCGATAAATCTCTTCTATGTTTTCAATAAAATCTATCATTACAAAATCTTTTGGATTTTAAATAATTTATCATTATAAAGTACCCCAAATCCACCTCCCACACTTTCCTTAATTTTATAGGCTATTTGAAATTTATACGTTCGATCTATTCTTTTTCCTGATCTCCAAACATCTAAATAATATTTTTTATTAGATATAGAATCTATATCGTCACGACTCAAACTGGGACTATCTGTATAAATTAGAGCGATTTTTTTAATTTCACTATAAAGATATTTCTCTCTAATACTCTCAATATTTTCATGATTAATAAATTCACTTATTTCATACATATTAAACGATGCACCATTTTCTTTTAAAAAAATTTCAAAATTTTTCAATCTTTGTCTACCAAGTCTTGGTATTCTTAAAAGATCACTTAAATTAGATTGACAAACTTCAAAAATATATTTGAAACCATTATTGATAAGCTTGTCTGATAAAATATGATCAATATCACACTCTTTTAATTTACTAGATACAAACTTTTCTATTTGGGGAAACTTTTCTGATAAATTTACATTGATAGTTTCTGTTAAATTTTTTTGGGAAAAAGACTCAATAATTTCATTTGAATGAAGATTTAAACCAATTTCAAAAACATTATTCAAATTTTTCAAAGCTAAATTAATCACATTTTTATCATCAACGTCAGCTTTTTTTAATTCAAAAACCTCAAAAATATAAAATATATTTTCTTTTAATAATAGAGTTAGTCTTTTTTGATCTAAGTTTAATACCGAGATTTCTTTTACAAGCTCAGAAAAGGAATTAAAAGGCAATCCTGTATAATATGCATAATTTATTTGAAAATTTATTCTTCTAATTTCTTTTTCTAAAGAGTTAAAATTATTACGATAAGTCTCGCAAACTAACATTGCAGTTTTGCCAAGATTAACTTGGGTAAAATCTAATGTTTTATAGAATTTTAAAAAATTAAAAGCTTGTAAATTAATGCCAGAATAATTTCTTTCATCAATTCCTGGCTCAGTACCTGATGTAACATTTAAATATATTTTTAGAGTCTCAGATAATTTTTGAATTTGAGAACCTGTGAGTTCTTTAAAATCATTTTTATACAATTCATAATATAATAATTTCCATTCATCTTTTGACCAATTTCTATTTTTCATTTTATTTAATAAATTTTAATTACTAAATATGATTTTAATTTAATAAATTGCTTCCACTCTTTAAAGTCTAGAAAGGTAAATATATAAAAATTACAGAGTGGAAGCATCTCTCATGATCGTGCTAGTGAATATTTATTCCTAACAAATGTACAGGTAAGTCATTATGGCTGATAATACTAGCTTTTTTGGCTTTTAGTATTTTTTTTAAATTTTTAAAACCGCTTCTAATTTTAATAGGTTTCCTATGTCTAGCGATAATCATCATCATAAGCATCATATTGATGTAAAATCCT
>MDTB01142016.1_pt1 | contig 12629 bp, 14 predicted proteins | sample 811161 | NCBI WGS metagenome assembly MDTB01 (sample SAMN05326650, study PRJNA326480) | marine metagenome | isolation source: seawater | place: Mediterranean Sea | collected 2009 | reverse complement strand
GCAGCCAATACACCTTCCTTTTCATTTTCATTAATTGTCAAGGGGTAGCTCCTACCTGCGATATTTACTTTTAAGGATATCTTAGCCATTGTTAATTTTTAAGCTCTTCTATACAGATTTCAATTTCTTTCACTAGTGCATCTATCTCCTTGTTCTTTTCCTCTAAGTTTTTGGAGCTAGACTCGGTAACATGTTTTTTTGTAGCCAGAATTGATGATTCTAAGTCTTGGCGATGCTTGTTGCCTAAATTCGTTAGCTCATCCTCCTTCATTCGAAGTTGTTGAGCAAGATTTTCATTCTCGATTTTAAGCGCCGATAGAGCTTGAACAAGCACGCTAACTTTTTCTGAAATTTCAGAAATACGATTTTGAATTTGGTCAACCATTTCAGACTACTTTAATACAAAGTTAAGATAGTAACTAAATTTAAGCAGTCAAAACACATTTATTTTCAAAAAAAGTAGCTACGATAATTATTTAAGTTTTAATTCCAAATTGTTTCAAATAGAGCGGTTTGCAAGAAGAAAGATTGTCAAAGGTTTGATTCAGATATCTCGTCAATGCAAGCTCAGTTTGACCAGTGGCACTTATTTTTATAGATGGATCAAAGGTCGCTTCTCTATTTCCCCAGAGGGTTTGTAGCTTTTGTGCACCATCACCAAAATAGACAAAAGGTTCATCATTTAAAAAGGTATCCTCTTCAATCACTAAAGCTTGAAGCTCTTGAATTACTGAACCCTCAGAATTGTTGGATTTTGTGTACACTTCCATTCTTCGGGCATCAAGCATCCCGCAAATAATTCGATCAGGGTGTTTCACATGTCCTTGTGCCAATAGGCTGTCTAAAGTTGGAATACAAATTATAGGAATATCTAATCCGAAACATAATCCTTTTGCCGTAGACAAACCTATTCTCAGTCCGGTGTATGATCCAGGACCAATAGAAACTGAAATTGCGTTTAAATCTGTTTCTTTCAAATTGGCCTTTTTCAAGACCTCCAAAATAAACAAGGTCAAAGATTCTCCATGAATATAATTATCTGTCTCCTTATCAATCAAGGCCAACAAGGAACCTCCTTGAGATACGGCAACAGAGCAAACTTTTGTAGCAGTTTCAATATGTAAAATGATTGGTTGCATTATTCAGGAATTTCAAACTTAAAACCAACTCCATGCAAATTTGAAATCACGATTCTTGGGTCCTCCGCAAAATATTTCCTAAGCTTTGTTATGAATACGTCAAGGCTTCTACCTACAAAATAGTCGTCTTGACCCCAAACACCTTTTAAAATAATTTCGCGAGAAATAACTTGATTTTTATACTTATATAGCAGACGTAATATTTGTGCTTCCTTTTTCGTTAATGTTTTTTCCTTACCAGAAATGGTTAAAACCTGATTCTCTTTGTCATAGGTATACAAACCAATGTTGTATACTTTTTCATCTTCTGTTTTGACCCCTTGAACCCTTCTAAGAAGAGCCTTTACCCTGAGCTGAAATTCTTGTATGCTAAATGGCTTAGTAAGGTAATCATCACCCCCCGCCTCAAAACCAGTTATCTTGTCTTCTGTCATTGACTTTGCGGTAAGAAAAAGAATAGGAATTTCTGCATTTACTTTTCTAATGTCTTTGGCCAAAGAAAATCCATCAAGCACAGGGAGCATTACATCTAAAATGCATAAATCAAATGCGCTCTCGTTAAATTTAACCAAGCCTTCCGCTCCATCCTCAGCACAAATCACATCATAGTCTATGGACTTCAAGTGATCGGCAATCACGAGCCCTAAATTTAAATCATCCTCTACCAATAAAATCTTGATTTTCATAAAAACGAAGGTACAAAAAAAGAGCTCATTTTCAGAGCTCTTCTACTAAATCAACCTAACCTACCGTACCTTAAATATAAGGCTTAATTCAGCTGTTTCAGCACAATGCTCGTTTGAATTATACACATGTTTTACACAATTCACAATATCGTTACACTCTAGAATACTATATTTGTAATATGTTGAAAAAATCTATCCTTATTGTCGATGATGAAGAAGATATAAGAGATCTTCTATCCTACAATCTTGAAAAATCAGGTTTTAATGTTGACGTTGCTAGTAATGGGATGGAGTGTCTGTCAAAACTTAAAAGCAATAAACCCGATCTAATATTACTTGATGTAATGATGCCTGAAATGGACGGTTTGGAGGTCTGTGAACAAATCAAATCAGAAAGCACTAATGCAAACGTTCTAATATGTTTTTTAACGGCTCGAGGAGAGGATTACAGTCAAATTGCAGCCCTCGAATCTGGAGGTGATGATTATGTAACAAAACCAATTAAACCGAAAGTTCTTTTGAGCCGAATTAATGCAATATTACGTAGGACAGAAGCTAAAGGAATTTCCCAAATAAGTGGAATCCAAATTGACTATGAAAAATACATTGTATACAAGAATGGAGAGGAGATACTTTTACCCAAAAAAGAGTTCGAATTACTTTCCTTATTAATGTCTAAACCCGACCATGTTTTTAGACGCAATGAAATCCTGAATTCTGTTTGGGGCACTGAAATAATAGTTGGAGACCGAACCATTGATGTACATATTAGAAAGCTGAGAAGAAAACTTGGTGATGCCCATATATCTACAATTAAGGGTGTAGGATATAAATATAACTCATAGAAAAAGAGATAAAAAAACACTACCCGGAAGTAGTGTTTTTAGTGATTGAGTTAAAAGTCTTAGTGTAATGAAGACGTAACTCTTTTTCTTAAAGTTGCATCACTAATAATTATTTCTTCAGACTTGAAGCTGTTCATCTTTGAGATCAAATAAATATTCGACTTTATCATTAAGTAGCCTTGTCCTTTTTAGCCTTATGTATCAGGTATAATTGCTGCAGACCCATAAACATACCTATGCCGAATAAATTCCATGTGAATGTGAAAAAACTAAAAACCTTACCCATAGACCAGTGAGCTAATGCAACAAATAAGGCAAAAATAGCTCCAACAATTAACGCTCTAAGAATTATTCTTCCGCTTAAATTTTTCATCTTTTTATTTTGTTTTAAAAACTGATTATCACCTAAAAAAAAACACCATCCGGAGATAGTGTTTTTAAGTGATTTGAGTTATAGTCTTAGTGTTGGTATGACGCACGATAATTTATAAAAGTTGCATCAGTCAAAAAAAATAAAATAAGTGGAAAAGAGTGGATACCAAAAAACACCGCCCTAGAGCGGTGTTTAGTATCCGTGAATAATAGTATTAGCGTTATTGAGACGTCAATAAATTTCTTAAAGTTGCATCCCTTTTTAATAAAAACCAGAATCGGTATAATAGATAATGCCCAAAAAAAGAAACATTTATATTCTAAATAAAAAAGAGCTGTATATAAAAAAGCACTGCCTAGGCAGTGCTTTCGATAAGAGTAAAATGTTTAAGTTTTCGTAGTCTATTATAGAGACGCCCTTCAATTCAAAAAAGTTGCACTGAAAAGATTTTTTCTCTTAAAAAAGAACTGATTTTTAATTGACGTTGCACACAAGACAAGCTTCCCTATGAATCTAAAAAAACAATTTACCCAAAAAGACAAAAACACCGCTCGTTTGCGGTGTTTTTGCTGATAAGAGTAAAAATGTTTTAAGTTTCGTAATAAGAGACGCGAGCGTATTTATAAAAGTTGCATAAGAAAAATAAATCTTTTCAAACACATATAATTATTAAATTTAGAACATGAAAATTCTATGTTTCATAGTTGTTTTAACATCTAGCTTCTTTGCCCGATGTCAAAAGGGATCACCAAAAAATGTTATTGGAATTGTTATCGACCAAATGTGTTATGATTATTCATATCGCTTTGAAAAAAATTATTCAGAAGATGGATAATAAAAAATTATTTGTGAAGCATTTAGGACAGACCACCAGACACCCTTTGCTTCTTGAAATTGATTATGCAGACGGGATCTACATATTTGACAAAAATGGCAAACGCTATATGGATATGATTTCCGGTATAGCTGTAAGTAGTTTAGGGCATGGTCATCCAAAGATTAAACAAGCGCTCCAAAAACAAATAGACAAACACCTTCATGTAATGGTATATGGTGAGTTTATTCAAGAAGCTCAACTCGAACTTTCGGAAAACTTAAGAGCGCTTTTACCCACTGAACTCGATGGACTGTATATTGTAAACTCAGGAACTGAGGCAAATGAGGCTGCTATCAAACTTTGTAAGGCTTGTACAGGAAGAACAGAAATTGTTTCCTTCAATGGAGCTTACCATGGAAGTACAAATGGTTCTTTGAGTATTTCGAGTAATGAAAAAAGAAAGAAAAACTTCAGACCATTGCTCCCAAATATAGAATTTATCGACCTTAATAGGCTAGATAGCCTTAAAACAATAACAAATAAGACTGCAGGAGTATTTCTTGAAACCATACAAGGTGATGCGGGTGTGCAAATTCCGAGCACAGAGTTTATGACTGCATTGCGAGAAAGATGCACGGAAACAGGTAGTCTTTTAATTCTCGATGAAATCCAATGCGGATTAGGTCGAACCGGCAAAAACTTTGCTTTCGAACATTATGGAATTTTACCTGACATTCTTACACTGGGAAAAGCACTTGGCGGAGGACTTCCCATAGGCGCATTAGTGGCTCCACAAAAAACATTAGCTAGATTCAGTAATAACCCAGAGCTTGGCCATATCACGACCTTTGGCGGGCATCCTTTGAATGCATCATCAGCCGCTGCGTTTTGTGCTATATTGGCTGATGAAATTAATCTATCAGAAGTTGAACGACTTGGAGAAATATTAGAGACAACTATCAATAAACACCCTGCAATTATTGCTTCAAGAAGAAAAGGAATGCTTTTTGCCTTTGATATGGAAAGTAGTGCGCAGGTAGCAAAGGTTGTTGAAGGTTGTCTCGAAAATGGATTGATTTTATTTTGGTTTCTTTCCAACCCGAATAGCTTTAGAATTTCACCCCCCCTAAACATTACCGAGAATCAGATTGTTTCTGCAGGAAGAATAATCTATAACGCCATTGAAGAAAGTATTTAAGCTTATTCAAGGCTCAAACCTAGGTATTCTTTATTTTTACACTTGAAAAAATGATATGAAAGTAACCGACTATATAAAAAACGCGAATCAAACTTTATTTTCATTTGAAATACTTCCACCACTAAAAGGGAAAAGCATTCAATCCATTTATGATGGTATTGACCCTTTGATGGAATTCAATCCCAAGTTTGTGAATGTAACCTATCACAGAGAGGAATATATTTATAAAGAAAAAGACAACGGATTACTAGAAAAGGTTTCCATCCGAAAAAGACCTGGTACTGTTGGTATTTGTGCAGCCATCATGAACAAATATAAGGTGGATGCTATACCTCACCTAATATGTGGCGGCTTTAGCAAAGAAGAAACTGAAAATGCATTAATTGACCTTCAATTTCTTGGTATAGACAATGTTTTAGCACTGAGAGGTGACCCCATTAAAACAGAAAACACCTTCAAAGCTCATCCAAAAGGGCATCAATATGCTTCTGATTTGATTCATCAGGTAAATGATATGAACCATGGTAAATATTGTATCGACGATATAAAAATGGCGCCAACCGATTTTTGCATCGGTGCGGCGGGTTACCCGGAAAAGCATTTTGAAGCTATGAATCTAAAAACAGATTTAATTCACCTAAAAGAGAAGGTAGATGCAGGAGCCACCTACATTGTTACACAAATGTTTTTTGACAATAAAAAATATTTCGACTTTGTAAAGGCTTGCAGGAACTTCGGAATTGATGTTCCGATTATACCCGGAATGAAGCCTATAAAAACCCTTAACCACATTACGTTTTTGCCAAAGTTTTTTCACATAGATTACCCTGAAGAATTGTCTAGTGAATTATTGAAATGTAAAACGAATGCAGAAGTTGAAAAGGTTGGGATTGAATGGGGTATTGAGCAATCAAAGGAACTTATGAAAGAGGGAGTTCCATGCATTCATTATTATACCATGACAAACTCAGATGCCGTAAAAGCCATCGCAAATCATATATTTTAAATGAAAAACTATACAGCTATTTTTCTATTGGTTTCCATTTTGAGCGCATTTCAAGTTCAAGGCCAAGGAACTTCAAAAACACTAGTAATTGGTCAATTTGATAAGCCTGATGAGCGCTATGCCATTGAAGTAGCCATAACAGATTTGTTTACAAGAAATGGTGTTCCATCCGTACCATCTCTGAATGTAATCAAACAAGGAGCGGATCCGTCAATATTGGCTCTTGATAGTATTCAAGGTAAGCTTAAGCAGGCCGGAATAGATAGGATTGCAATTGTCAATGTTCGTGGATATGACCGAAGATTTAAGGTTAGTGATAAAGAAACTAGTCTGAAAGATATCTTAGGAAGAACAAGTATATATCATATCTATAGAGAAGAGGCCACCTCTGTAAGTTTCGAATTTACATTTTATAAAGAAAATAAGATGGTCTTTAGAGATATTTTAAAGTGCGGAAATATTTCAGATAGAGATTCTGTAATTAAAAGAATTAGAAAAAAACTACCCAAGAGAATGGCCAAAAAATGGTCGCGAAATTAGAAGTTTCCTGAACGGAACTTCTTGTCAAAATTCATTTCGCTTGGATCCCCATACGCCCCGCATTTAGGAACACGCTCGAATAGCTTCACAAATTTAAGCTTGAATAGAATAGGCCAATACTGAGAGGAGAACCAGTTCCATTTTGCATTCAAACCATTCCATTCATGGATTCCAATTAATGGAATTTCCAATGTTGGAATCATCATCCATGCACGGTTAAATCTTACGCCCATTCCCAAGCTGTAATGAAACTGGAGATTATATGGCGCTTGGAATTTTTGAGGCAGCGCATAGGCAGTAAAACCATCATTATAACTTGTATCAGCTGAATTAGGTCGATATTCAAAGTTTAGTCCAAATGCATTGTCGATAAAATGCTTTCTTGCCTTGTCTATTTTTTTCTTTCCAAAATAAATTAATGAATGAGCAGAGAGCCTTGCCGAAAACATGCCTAATTTAAATGAACCTATACCTTCATTTGAAGAAATCGTGAGTCCGGTCGGATCTAATAGATTTACTTTTGTCGTCTCTTTACCAGAAAAAACTTTGTATCCTAATCCCCAATCGAAATAATCCCATATTCTACTTTTCCTGAGAAACTTAATAGGGATTCCTTTCCACTTTGGAAAATGGGCAAAGCCGAGCTCCGCGGCATAACCCAACCTACCTTGAGGAACGATTGAATAAGATTCTCGATTACCGGTTAATAGATCATTTTCACCATTGACTTCTGCGCTGGGAGCAAGGTAAGTTGCTGCAATAGAAAACTGTATTCCATCATTCACAACAACGATGTAGTCATTTCCTTTTGCTGACTTTTTAAACCCTCCTTGACCAACTGTATTTAAAGAAAGAAGCAACAATAAAATGAAGACTATTTTTTTTCTCATAATTCGAAGTTAAAGGACTTACTTTCTTCTGCTATTAGTTCCATGACCTCATTGCTATCCCAATTTGATTCAATATCTGGGAATTTCATCACACGGTCCATGATACCATCTTGGATTTTGCCTTGTTTGTATGCCACACTATATGGAATTGTACTGAAGGTTACCTGAGAGTATAACGGCAACCATTTTTTTGGATACAGCTTTGTATATTTCGCCTCTATTTTTTTTCTAAGTAAAAAGCTCTCATCTGCAACATAATCACGCATTTCATGGTAATTATCCAAAGAAAGGTCTTGTAAGGCATCACCATCTTGTTTTCGAGTAGCATTATATTCCTTGAAAACAGCATCCCAATCTTCATTATGCTTCAACATCAAGTCATTCAATACAGTACAATCTTCGAATCCAGAATTCATTCCTTGTCCATAAAAAGGAACTGTAGCATGGGCTGAATCTCCCATTAAGGCAACTTTTCCATGGGTCCATGGGTAGCAGCGTATAATGGCTAAAGAAGCCAAAGGATGGTCTTCCCATGCATCACCAACATTGGGCATCATTTCATAAAAATCTGGGAATACATCCTTGAAGAAAGCGTCTACATCTTCCTTTGTTTTCAGTTTGTCAAAAGAATATTTATGGTTTTCATGTGGCATAAATAAAGTACAAGTAAAGGAGCCATCCTCATTCGCCAAAGCAATCATCATAAAACGACCACGGGGCCAAATATGCAGTGCATTTTTATCCATTAGATATTCTCCATTTGGTCCAGCAGGAAGCAATACTTCCCTATAACCATCTTCTATGAAGCGTTGGCTGAAATTAAAACGAGGTAGCTTTTGCATTGAGTTATATCGAATGGCAGAAAAAGCACCATCTGCTGCAAAAATCAAATCAGACTTTACTTCGAATTCCTCGTTGGTTTGATTGTTTCTAATATATGAGATTGAATTTTCGAAATCGACTTTGTAACATTCATGATGGTAATGAATATTGGCATTTCCTTTATTTTCGGCAATATCCATCATGCGTGCATTGATATGGCCTCTTGAGACAGAATAAATAACTTGTCCCTCAGCTCCATATGGCTGATAAGTAAGCTCTCCATCTTCAGCGTGCATGACCCTTCCGTGCATAGGTATCGCTATTTCACGAACAGAATCTCCCACTCCAACATCATCGAGCGCTTTCCATCCACGGACAGACAGTGCGAGATTTATGGACTTACCTGCTTGAATATCTGCTTTTCTTATATCAGACCTTCTTTCATAAATATTGACATTATATCCTGCTTTTGAGAGATAAACTGCCCATAAAGAGCCGACCAATCCAGCTCCAATAATCGTTGCGTTTTTTTGACTTGAATTCATTGTTATTTTCTCCAGTGTTTCGAATAAGACGATTCAAAATATGTGCTTTTAAATCTGTTTTTGTTTTTTTTATTTTGATACGCGATTATAATTCTCCAAAATAAAATCCCAGCGATGAGAATGCCAATGGTTTGAGCCGAAATATTCACGTAGTCTCTGAGCACAGAGATAGACCCGGTATATTTTGTTTGGATGAGTTCTTGAGGCGTCATATCGATAGCTTAAACACGAATGTAATGAGTTTGTTGTCATTACAATCGAGATAAACTAAAGAATTATTCACAATGTCTATTTAGCATCGATATTTACAAACCGTAAATTACGTTTGAGGCCTTTAAACTTTGTTCTTTTCATTGGACTTCTTTTCAAAAGCTCGCGGTATGTCTCTTCATTTAGGTCCATCCAATCTTTTTTTGTAAAGTCTAAAAGCTTTGGGTTTTCTAGGCGGCTTTCTTGATGAGGTTTCGAAAAACGATTCCATGGACAAACATCTTGGCAAACATCACAACCAAAAGCCCAATTATCCATTTTACCTTTAAACTCTGATGGAAGAAGTTCATCTTTAAGCTCTATTGTCAAATAAGAAATACATTTCGAACCATCCACTACATATGGCTCTATTATTGCATCCGTTGGACAATCATCAATACACTTTGTACAAGTCCCACAATAATCCTTCATTACAGGATCTTGGTCAAACTCTAAATCAGTTATCAGCTCTGCAATAAAAAAGAAGCTTCCTTCTTTTGGGTGAATTAAATTTGAATTTTTTCCGATCCAACCCAAGCCTGATTTCTTGGCCCAAGCTTTATCCATTACAGGTGCAGAATCTACAAATGCCCGTCCTTCCACAGCTCCAATAGATTCATTCAGAAAATCAAATAATTGGACCAATTTTTCTTTGACAATATAGTGGTAGTCCTCTCCAAAGGCATATTTGGATATTTTCGGTGCATCAGGGTCTTTTTGAGAAGCCTCTGTCGCATAGTTAAAAAGTAAAGAGATGACTGATTTAGAACCAGGAACTAACTTTGTAGGGTCCAGCCTTTTGTCAAAATGATTTTCCATATATGACATTTTTCCTTGATGATTGTTTTTTAACCAATTTTCAAGTTTCGGCGCTTCTTCTTCTAGAAAGCCAGCTTTGGAAAAACCACAATAAAAAAAACCTAATTCCTGTGCTTTGGATATTATTGAAGGTTTATGTTTATTAGCATTCATTTAAAACAAGCCTCCTTGGCTAAAGCCCATATCAACACCAAGATGTTTGTAGGACTTCTCTGTTGCCTTTCTTCCTCTAGGCGTTCGCATCAAAAACCCTTCTTGGATTAGAAAGGGCTCATACACTTCCTCAATGGTGCCAGCATTCTCTCCAATAGCAGTTGCAATTGTCGTCAAACCAACAGGACCTCCTCCAAATTTTTCAACGACAGCCTTTAAGATTCGTAAATCCATCTCGTCAAGTCCATTGGCATCAACATTTAATGCCTTTAATGCGATTTCAGTGATGGCCTCATCAATTTTTCCGGAGCCCTTTATTTGTGCAAAATCTCGTACCCTTCTCAATAAAGCGTTTGCAATTCTTGGCGTACCTCTACTCCTACTTGCAATTTTTATTGCTGCACGTTCGTCAATTTCAATTTCAAGAAGACCTGCAGAACGCTGAATAATTGCCGTCAAGGTTTCCGTATTGTAATATTCTAATCTTGAATTTATTCCAAAACGAGCTCGCAAGGGACTTGTCAATAAACCTGAACGCGTGGTCGCCCCAATGAGCGTAAATGGATTTAAGGTAATTTGAACCGTTCTGGCGTTAGGACCCGAGTCAATCATAATATCGATGGAATAATCCTCCATTGCGGAGTATAAATACTCCTCAACAACTGGACTTAAACGATGAATTTCGTCTATAAAAAGCACATCACCTGCAGCAAGGTTGGTCAATAAACCTGCTAAATCACCTGGCTTGTCTAAAACAGGTCCGCTCGTCACTTTAAAACCGACTGCCATTTCATTGGCTATAATATTTGCCAAAGTGGTTTTACCTAGTCCTGGAGGGCCGTGCAGTAAAACATGATCAAGAGGTTCATTACGAAGGGTAGCCGCCTGGACAAAAACTTCAAGATTTTCAACGATACTGGGCTGCCCCGCGAAGTCAATTAATTTTTGGGGACGTAGGACTTTGTCAAATTCCTTTTCAGAATTATTCTCGGCTTCTTCTTGATAATCAAATGAATCTTCCAACGGGTGTCTTTCTAACAAATTTACAAAAGAAACAATACCATATTACGAATCCTTGAAAGGAAAATCAATGAAGAACTATTCATGCTGTATCTCGTTCAACATTTCAGTCATATCCTCAAAAAGATAATCGGCTACATTGAGTTTCACATTTGTTTCATGAGTTTTTTCAGGAATACAAACAACATCCATCTTTGCTGCTTTACCCGATATAACGCCATTGAAAGAATCCTCAATAACAAGACATTTTGATGGCTTTACAGAAAGTGCTTTTGCCGTTGAAATATAAACTACGGGGTGTGGCTTTCCAAAAGATTCCTTCTCAGCAGAGTGTACAAAATCAAAATAGTCTTCAATCTTCAAAGCGGTCAATACTGCATTAAGGAGACGATAGGGAGAAGACGTAGCCAAGCCAATTTGGATATTTAATTTTTTTAAGTACGCAAGTGTTTCGTGTACCCCTTTCAATGGAATTGGGTTTTCATGCACCAATAGAATCATCTGATCAATGATTGCATCTTCAACAGCTTTTTCATCTTGAATACCAAGATTTTTATGCTGGTTCCAAAATGCAATGACCTCATCAATACGCAGTCCGACAGTTTTTTGAAAATCTTTTCTGGCCATTTCTAAACCAACAGATTTAAAAACATTTTCCATTGCAATTTTCCACTGAGGTTCAGAGTCTATCAAAACACCGTCCATATCAAAGATGACTGCTTCATAATTGGCTATAGAAAGTCTAGCATTCATAGGTTAATTATTTTCATCTTTTGTTTACCTAAGCGACTTTTTTCAGCCACGATTCTTACCTTACTTTCTGATTCAACAGATATCCCCTCCCATTGTTGAAGCCGTCCCAGGTTCTTTATACGAAGCAATGTAAATTCACCTTTTCTCCGCTCATATATATACAGGCGTTTGTAGGTCAAAACGTACAATTTATTGTTCAAATAGTCACACCCCGTTACCGAACCAGTTATCCAAGAAATACCTTTTAATTGAATCTCTTGAAGCAGGTTTATCTGAGGTGGGGTATTTGTTAGGTTTACCTCATAAATTTTACATAAACCCTTGTAAGGCTTCGACCTATCTTTGGACAAAATCAATAATTTTCCATCCGCACAGGTCAGCGCCTCTGAATCAAAGTTCATTTGGCTCATCTTGGGTGGAAAACTCATTTGATCCGGATAATTTAATGGATAATGTTCGGCTACAATAGTATCAGGAAAATTATGATTGAGTTCTCCATCGATATAATATCGAAATAAATCATTTATCGGAGCGCGATAAACCATCAAGTTCTTTCTTTGATTTCGATTGTTGCCAATATCACCAATGTATAAAAAATCACCATCGGAGGATAGGTCCTCCCAATCTACATTTTTAGCTCCCGAAACAAATATTTTATGAAAAACAACACCATTACTGGTCATCAGATATACAATTGGTTCGTCTCCGCTATCGTTTATCGCGAAGAACATACCTTTACATGGGTTTTCAATCCCGGAAATTTCACTTAGCTTG
>MDTB01120034.1_pt1 | contig 12632 bp, 9 predicted proteins | sample 811161 | NCBI WGS metagenome assembly MDTB01 (sample SAMN05326650, study PRJNA326480) | marine metagenome | isolation source: seawater | place: Mediterranean Sea | collected 2009 | reverse complement strand
TTAGACTAGCAAACTTAACGATAGGTGAGAAAGTTATTGTGATAGGTTTAGGCGTAATTGGCCTTCTAACAACACAAATTTTAATTAGTCATGGATGTGAGGTATTATGTATTGATATAAATGATGAAAAACTTGATATAGCTAGAAAATATGGAGCAAAAGTTTATAACTCAAAAAAATTAGAATTTTTAGGTGAAGTTGCGGATGAATTTACTGCTGGAGTTGGAGCGGATGCTGTAATAATAGCATCTTCATCAAATGATAACAGTATCATTCACAATGCTGCAAAAATATCGCGTAAAAGAGGGAGGATTATTCTTGTCGGTGTTACTGGATTAAAATTAAACAGAGATGATTTTTATGAAAAAGAATTATCTTTCCAGGTATCCTGCTCATATGGTCCTGGTCGCTATGATGATTCCTATGAAGTTAATGGAAATGATTATCCTATTGGATATGTAAGGTGGACTGAAAAGCGCAATTTTGAATTTGTGCTTGAATTAATGTCACAAGGGAAACTAAAAGTAGATGGCTTAATATCCTCGAAATATTCATTCAATGAATCTATTAAAGCTTATAGTGAATTAAATAAACAAACTAATTTACTTGGAATAATATTTGATTATGGTAATACAAAAAAAGAAATTAATAGTGTAATTCGATTATCTTCAAATATAAATCGAAAATCATCAAATCAAAATAAAAAAACAATTATTGGTATAATTGGCTCAGGAAATTTTACTTCAAAAGTAATTTTACCTAACTTGAGTAAAATTAGGGATATTAGATTACGAACAATTGCATCTAATACAGGTTCAAGTAGCACGTATAGTGCAAAAAAATATAGTTTTGAAATAAATACTACTGATGCCAATGAAATAATTGATGATAAACAAATCAACACTATTTTTATCTGTTCAAGACATGACACCCATTCCGAGTTTGCATTAAAAAGTCTTGAGCGTAATAAAAATATTTTTGTTGAAAAACCATTAGCTTTAACATTAGAGGAACTAGAAGATATTAAAAAAGCCTACTCAAAATCAAGTTCAATTTTGTTTGTAGACTTTAATAGGCGTTTTTCCCCATTAGCAATTAAAGCTAAAAACTTGCTTGAAAATAATAAATTACCAAAAGCTATCAACTTTAATATAAATAGTGGCGAGATTGACAAAAAAAGTTGGGTACAAGACATCAATATAGGCGGTGGAAGAATAATAGGTGAAGTATGCCATTTTATTGATTTTTTAATTTTTTTAACTCAATCCGAAGTAAGCACATGGAATGTAGTAAATATGGATAACGATACAAATGATACTGTTTCAATTTCACTAAAATTTAAAGATGGGTCTATTGGCAACATCAACTATTTTTCAAATGGAAACAATAAGTATCCGAAAGAAAATATTGAAGTTTTCTGTGGCAATAAAGTATTAAAATTAGAAAATTTTTTAAATCTTAAAGGATATGGCTGGACTAGGTTCAAATCAAAAAAATTATGGTCGCAAAATAAAGGGCATGGGAAGGCCATAAGAGACTTCATATCATCAACACAAAATGAAGGATGTTCTCCTGTATCTTTCGAAGAAATATATAATGTTAGCAAGCTTTCAATCGAAATATCTAATGAAATATTAGGAATTAACACTACTAAATGTTTATAGATATAATTTGTGGTGCGAGACCCAACTTCATAAAGATTTCCCCAATAGTGCGTGAGTTGCAAATATTGGAAAAAAAAGCAAAGAATAATATCCTATTTCGAATTGTTCATACTGGACAACATTATGATAAATCAATGTCTAAAAGTTTTTTCAATGAATTGGGTATACCAAAACCACACATAAATTTAAATGCTAAGTCAGGTTCACATGCAAAACAAACATCGGAAATTATGATCAGGTATGAAAAATTATTAAGAAAAAATAAACCCGCTTTGTGCCTTGTAGTTGGAGATGTTAATTCCACATTGGCGTGTTCAGTTGTAGCAAAAAAAAACGGCATTAAAATTGCTCATGTAGAAGCAGGTTTACGATCTGGTGATATGAATATGCCAGAGGAAATTAATAGAATTGTGACTGACTCTATCAGTGATATATTCTTTACTACTTCGTTAAATGCTAATAAAAATTTGTTATCGGAAGGAAAAAAATCAAATCAAATATATTTTGTAGGTAATACAATGATAGATACACTTATCTACTTTAAAAATAAGTTAATAAAACCAAAGGTTTTTACAAAAGAAGATTTGAGGAAAAAAAACTATTTTGTTCTAACTCTTCATAGGCCTGTAAATGTGGATAATAAATCTAATTATGAAAAAATATTAAATCAAATTTCTTTTCATTGTGATGGAAGAAAAATAATCTATCCAGCCCATCCAAGAACTGCAAATAATATAAAAAATATTAAACTACCGAAAAATATTATTGTTACAAAACCAATGAGTTATTTAGAATTTCTTTTTTTAATCAAAAACTCTAGTGCAGTAATTACTGACTCAGGTGGTATTACTGAGGAAACAACATATTTAAAGATCCCATGTTTAACTATTAGGAAAAATACTGAACGGCCAGAAACAATATTAATAGGGTCAAATATTCTTATAGGTAATAATGTTAATAGGTTAAAAAAATATTTATCTAAAATTAATGCTAAAAAATGGAAGAAAAGTAAGGTACCTCAAAAATGGGATGGAATAACCTCTAAGAGAATTGTAAAAGTAATTCATAGATTGCTTAGTAATAATGTCTAAATTCTCAACCTACTTTAATACAATAATATTTTTACATCCTATTCAGATTTTATATAGAATATTATTTTTTATAAAGCCTAATTTAAACTATCATTTAGACTATAAAATTAATAAATTACAAAAAGAAATAATTAACACTACAGAAAGAACTTCTTTTATACATCCTAATAAAGTAAGAATATTAGATAAAGTTTTTATACTTAACAGCAAATTTCAATGGAATCAATTTTCAGACAATAAGCTTGAAATCTACACATGTAATTATTTAAACTTTATAAATGACGATGGATTAAATAAAAAAGATATAAAAAAAATTATCATAAATTGGATTAATCAAAACTCGGATAAAAACCTTATTTCTTGGGATTCCTATCCGATATCATTAAGAATAATAAACCTTACTAAATGGTGCATAAATAATCAGGATTATGATCCAATTATCTTAGATGCAATATTCTTACAATTAAGGTGGTTAAATAAAAGAATTGAGTACCATTTATCAGGTAATCATTTATTAACTAATTTTAAAGCATTAATCTATGCATCCATACTATTCAATTCTTACGAATCAAATAAGTATCTCTTAAAAGGGCTGAAATTATTTAAAAGATACTTGAATAAACAAACATTTAAGGATGGTGGAAATTACGAAAGATCAATTATGTATCATTCGATAATTACTAATGACCTGATTGAATTAGTTGACATACTAAAAAGTTATAAACCAGTTCTATATAAGGATTATATAAGCTATTTAGAAAACAAAATAGATCAGTACCTTCATTTTTATCTTCATTTATGTCATCCTGACAACTTCCCATCGTTTTTTGGAGATACAAATTACGATAATTCATATTCTTATAATCACTTAATTTCATATGCAAAAAATGTTCTAAAAAAGTCTAACAATTCAAAGCGAAAAAAATTAGAAATTTTTGATCAATCTGGATTTTTTTCATTTAATAATAACAATTATTATTGTGTAGGTGATATTGGAGATTTTTATAAAACAGATCAGCCTGGTCATAGCCATGCAGCAAGCCTTTCATTTGAATTATCAATCTTCGGAGAAAGATGTTTTGTAAATTCTGGAATATCATGTTACCAAGAGGGTATTCAAAGACATTTAGAACGTTCAACAAAATCGCACAACACTATCGAAATTAATGATGAAAATTCCTCACAGGTTTGGAAATCTTTCAGGCTTGGTAATAGAGCTAGAATTATTTCATCTAATTATACTATAGCAGACGAATATAGTAAAATTTCTGCAGAACATAATGGTTATAGTAAAAAAGATAATAAATTGTGTCATAAAAGAGAATGGTTATTCTACAAAAATAAAATAGAAGTAAATGATTTTTTAAGTGGTGAATTTAAATCAGCTATTGCAAGATTTTTTCTTCATCCCGACGTCAAACTCATTGATCAAAACACCATATCTCTTAAATCTGGAAGAGAAATTAAATTACATTTCGAAGATGTAGAATTTAAAATAAAAAAAACTAAATGGCATCCTTTTTTCAACGTAAGTAGGCCAAATCAATGTATTGAACTAAAATTTAATCGTAATACTTCAAAATTTAAAATATTCATATGAAACTACTTTTCCTTACATTTAATTATTCACCTGACTTAGGTGCAGGCTCATTTCGATCTAAGTCATTAGTTGAAACTTTAGTTAAAAATTGTAATTCAAACGATCAGATTGATGTGATTACCACTTTTCCTCATAGATATAAAGACTTTACTCAAAATGCATATGAAAAAGAGGAAGCAAAAAATGTTACGATAAGCAGAATCAAGCTACCAAACTATTTTAGAAATAATTTAAGGTTAATTATAAATTTTATGTATTTTGCATTTTTCGCAATTAAACTATCAAGAAATAAAAAATATGATATAGTATTTAGTACCTCATCAAGATTACTCACAGGTTTTTTAGGTGCATTAATTTCTTATACAAAAAAAACTGAGTACTATCTTGATTTGAGAGATATTTTTCTAGATAATATTAACGAAATTTATCCAAAAACTATTACATATGTTTTATATCCATTTGTCTCGCTACTAGAGAGATTCATGATGTCACAAGCAACCAAAGTGAATTTAATATCAGAGGGTTTCTCTGAGTATTTTGTAAAGAAGTATCCAAACAAAAAATATGATTACTTTACTAATGGAATTGATGAAGAATTTTCTGACCCAACAAAATTTCACTCTACCAATAAGGATGAAAGAATAAATATTGTTTATGCTGGTAATATTGGGAAAGGCCAAGGACTTTCAAAGATACTTCCAAAATTATCAGCAAAATTAGGTAAGGGGGTTATATTTAGAGTTATCGGTGATGGAGGCGAGAAAAAGTTATTAATTAATGAGATAAAAAAATATCAATCCTCAAATATTGAGCTAATAGAGCCAATTGAAAGAGATAAATTATTAGAGTATTATCAAACTGCAGACATTTTATTTTTACATTTAAATGATATAAAGTCATTCGAAAGAGTACTTCCTTCAAAAATTTTTGAGTATGGAGCGATTGGCAAACCAATATTTGCTGGATTAAAAGGATTCTCAAGAAGTTTTCTTCGAAATGAATTAGATAATTCATATGTTTTTGATCCATGTGATGTAGATAGTGCTTTAAATATATATAAAGAAGTAAAATTTGATGTATATAAAAACTCTGAATTTATAAAAAAATACTTGAGATCAAATGTTTCTGAGAAAATGGTAGAAAGTATAAAGAGACTAAATGAAAAAAATTAAGAACATTAAGAACATTTATATAGGTGTTATTGGTCTTGGTTATGTAGGGCTTCCGCTATCAATTCGAATGGGATTAAAATTTCCAGTTATTGGTTATGACGTTGACAAAAATCGAATTCGACAATTAAAAAAAAATATAGATAGTACTAATGAAGTTACTAAAAAAGAGCTCATAGATAAAAAAAATTTAATATTTACCAGCCATATTAGTGACTTAAGTAAATGTAATTTTTTTATTGTAACATTGCCCACGCCAATAAATAAGAAAAATAAACCTGATCTTTCAATCATCAAGACTGCTACAAAAGATTTGTCTAGATACATTAATAAAAACGATATTATTGTATATGAGTCTACAGTGTACCCAGGAGTAACTGAGGAAATATGTGCCCCAATTATTGAAAAATATTCTGGATTAAAATTTAACAAAGACTTTTTCTGTGGTTATTCACCTGAGCGAATTAATCCAGGAGATAAAGAAAAAAAGATTCATACAATCAAGAAAGTTGTATCAGCTTCAACGCCAGCAACATTAAAAATTGTTAATAAAATATACTCAAGTGTAATTTCTGCAGGTACACATAAATCGTCAAGTATTAAAATTGCTGAAGCTGCAAAAGTTATAGAAAATACTCAGCGAGATTTGAATATTGCGCTTATAAACGAGATTTCTATGATATTCGAGTCTATAAATATAGATACGCATAAAGTCCTGAGTGCTGCAAAAACTAAGTGGAATTTTATTCCATTTACTCCAGGGCTTGTAGGTGGTCACTGTATAGGCGTAGACCCTTACTATCTTACGTACTTGTCAGAAAAACTTGGTCATAAGCCAAAAGTAATTCTCGCTGGACGGAAAATTAATAATGAAATGCACAAGTTCGTTTCCAAAAGATTTATTGATAGCCTGAAAGAAAAAAAAATAAAACTTAAGCAATCAAAAATTTTAATTATGGGATATACATTTAAAGAAAATTGTCCTGATACAAGAAATACTAAAATAAAAGATTTAGCCATATGTTTAGAGAAATCGGTCGAAAAAGTTGATATTTATGACCCATGGATCAATAATTTAAACGATTTTAGTAAAACAAAAGATATTAACTTTATAAAAAGACCCAGAAAAAATAAATATGATGGAATAATTATAGCTGTAGGACATTCACAATTTAAAAAAATTGGAATTAAAAATGTAAAAAGCTACGGAAAAAAGATATCGGCTATTTTTGATTTTAAGAAAATATATCTAGATAAAGATACCGATTTGTAAACATGACAGAATTAATGAATCTGGTTAATACCAAGATGGAAATATTTTTTTTTATATTTTTATTATTATTTAATGCACTATTTTTTCTTTATTTTAATAGAATTTCTAATTTCTTACAAATAAATGATAAACCAGACAATGTAAGAAAATTTCAAGATAGTCCTGTACCTCTAATGGGCGGGTTATTATTATTCATAAATATTACATTTATAACAATATATGCATTAATTGATTTTATTTTTCCTAAAACTAATAATTTATTTTTGAATTATAGAGAATTGTATTCATTTTATATAACATCAACACTTATATTTTTAGTTGGCATTTATGACGATAAATATACTTTAAAGCCGAATACAAAATTTATTTATTTATCATTAATATTATTAGCAGCACTTTTTATTGATAATGATATGTCTCTTAAAACTATTCATATTGATTTTTTAAATAGATCAATACCTCTTTATAATTTTTCAATATTCTTTACGGTTTTATGCTTCCTTTTATTCATAAATGCAGTCAATATGTTCGATGGTATTAATTTACAAGTTGGTATTTATGTGTTTTTGATACTTCTCTTTTTTATAATTAATAAAATTTCAGTGTTTCTTTGTTTAGGATTAATGTTTCCAATAATAATATTTTTAATTTTAAATTTCAAAGGACGAACATTTTTAGGTGATAGTGGCTCGTTATTTATAGCTTATATTTTAGGATATATTTTCATTAAATCTTATAATAATAATCAGATAAAAGACATAGAGACAATTTTTGTTATGATGATGATTCCTGGTCTTGACATGTTGAGATTATTTATAACGAGAATAACGCAAGGTAAGAATGCATTCCACCCTGATACAAATCATATTCACCACAGGTTTATAGAATATTACGGCCATAAATCAGTAATTATAATACAGTTTCTGATAGTAATCCCTGCAATAGCTTATCTATTTGTAAATAAGAGTATTTTTATTATAATTTTTGGTATCTTTGTTTATTTTTTTATGATTTATTTTGCAAAATTGAAACAATAAATTAATTATTTTTAAATTTCTATAAGTCACGTTATTCTTACATATGAAACCAGATGAAATAGATTTATATAGTATTATAGAAAGATTGCTCCTTCAATGGAAACTGATAGCAATTTTAAATGCTATTGTAATAGTTATTGCAATTTCTTATCTGAACATGTTTGAATCGTCTTATCAAACAAAAATAAAATTTGAAATTAATCCATCATTAAATTCTGAAGTATCATTCCAAATTATGTCATCTTTAAAAGAATATGCTGGAGTTGAGCCAGATGATTTTGAAGATAAATATATGGGATCGATATATAATTATAAAAACTTTTTAGCCATTAATGAAAGTATATTCGACTATTCGGATGATGAAATATATTCTTTTTACAATAACTTAACCATAGACAAGGATAGATTAAATAATAAATTTATAGTTTATTCTTCAAATTATTCTTCTCCCTTAAATAACGAATTAATATTAAAATTACACTCAAATGCAAATAGCCAAGTTCAGGATTGGGTAATAAATATATTAAAGGATCTTAAGAGAAGTTTCGAAATTGAGCTTGATATTAAAGAAGAGGTTCATAATTTATTAATAGATAGAGAGATATTAATATCTGAATTAAAATTAGAAAAACAAATCATTTCTTATTCATATTCAATCGACATGGCACTTGAAGAACTCAATGCAGCAAAAGATGTTGCATTAAACTTAGGTTATTCAGAACCTGCAAATGATGAATTATATACTATATTTAATTCAAGAAATCTTAATGTGCCTGTTAGATTTAAAGTTGATTCTGCAGAGTCAGACTATTCGCTTGCTCCATACTCTTTAGCCAACATTGCCGGTATACCCTTATTTTTATTTGGAACTAAATTAATTGACTCAGAAATAATGAAATTGTCAACAGAGAAAGATAATATTGACAATATATTCCCCGATTTAAGAGCAGAAATTAAACTCTTGGAAAATAGAAAGTCTTTATTATTCGTCAATGAAATTGATAAAGAATTAAGAGCAATAAAATCATTAGACTCAGTTATAATGAAATTAGAAAAATTTATTGAAGATACAGATTATAATTTTATATATGCAAACGAAAATAAGATTTTGAGTAGCTCAGAATACACTAATTTGATGATGTGCCTCATTATAATTTTTATCTCATTTATAATTAGTATTATATTTGCACTGTATAATAGCGAGCGTATCTCAAGAAATAAGATATAATTTATTTTGCAACTAGATAAACATTTAATTACATTCTCTAGCTACTTATTGTGTTTAATACCTCTCAGTCTTCTCACGGGTCCTTTTCTACCTGATTTGTTTGTATCTATAATTAGCCTCACTTTCTTATTTATTGTTATAAAGAAAAAGATTTGGAACTATTTTTTTAGTAAATTTTTCGTTATATTTCTTATCTTCTATCTTTACTTAATTTTAATATCTCTAAGCTCTGAGTATCCTCTTATTTCACTAGAAAGTTCTTTATTTTATTTCAGGTTCGGTCTTTTTTCTTTAGCTGTATGGTTTTTATTGGACAATAACTTTAGATTGATGAAGTTATTTACATATACATTTCTGTTTACTTTTTGTTTTGCCATATTTGATGGTTATTACCAGTATATTTATAGTGAGAGTACTTTTGGTTTCAATTCATTATCCCCGACAAGAATGACTCTTCCACTTAATGACAGTATGATTTTAGGTGGATATATTTCGAGAATATTCCCTTTTCTTTTTGGTTTAATGATATTTATTTTCCCAAGATCAAAACTAACTATATTGATTACATGTTTATTACTTATATTAGCCGACGTGTTAGTTTATATTTCGGGTGAGAGAACAGCTTTAGGACTTTTATTCATCACTACCGTTATAATTATCTTTGTCATTTCACAGTTTAAATTCTTAAGAATAATTACTTTTATGTTGTCGCTTGCAATTATTATATTCATTACATTATCGGATACAGCAATTAGACACAGAAACATTGATAAAACTATAGACCAAATGAACTTGATTTCTGAGGATAGTAACAGTCAAATTAGATTATTTTCCCCTGTACATGAGAGCATGTTTAAAAGTGCTTTTATTATGTTTAAAGATAATAAATTGTTTGGAGTAGGGCCAAAACTTTTTAGAATTTACTGTAGTGATGAAAAATATAATATTAATAGCGATAGCTGCAATACTCATCCACATAATACATATGTACAACTATCTGCTGAAACAGGACTGATAGGAATAATTTTTGTGGGTTCATTATTTTTATTCCTTAGTTTTAAACTTATAATGCATATGTATTTAAAATTTTTTTTTAGGGAAGTGAGCATTAGTGATATTAATTTATGCCTTATTATTTGTTTTATTTTAAGCTTATGGCCTTTTTTGCCTACTCAAAGTTTTTTTAATAATTGGATAAATATAATATATTTCTTGCCAGTGGGATTTTATTTATATTTAAATAATAGTATGCAAAAGGATTTGAAAGTGAATAAACATTAATGTGGGAAGTAAGAAAATCTAAAATTCATAGTAAAGGGGTTTTTGCGAAAAAGAATATAAAAAAAAATACTCAAATAATTGAATATATTGGTGAAAAAATTACTAAAGCAGAGGGCGATCGCAGGTCAAGTGTAAGAATTAAAAAATTCACTAACTCACGACAAAGTGGTTCAGTTTACATTTTCGAATTAAATAAAAAGTATGATATTGATGGTTTTGTTAATAGGAATAAAGCAAAGTTCATCAATCATTCCTGTAATCCAAATTGTGAGGTTGATATTTTAGATGGTAAAATTTGGATTTCATCAATTAAAAATATTAAAAAAGATGAAGAGTTAAGTTATGATTATGGTTATACATTTGATAAAGAAGACTATAAAGATCATATATGTAAATGTGGCTCTAAGAATTGTATAGGATTTATAATTTCATCTGATGAGTGGAAGAAATACTTAAGGTATCTGCGTAAAATAATAAATAAAAAGAAATAGAAATAGATTAATCAATTATCTTTTTAAAAGGGTGACTCGTATTTTTAGCCTCTGCAATATTAATTTGATTCTGTCTAACTTCAGAGTTTTGTTTTTGTTCATTACTTCTTTCATTAATACAATATTTGCAAGACACCCCTTTTTTGTAACTGGTTAACTGCTTTTCACTCTTAGTGATTGGATGTCTGCACCCATGACATTGCTCATAATTTCCTTTTTCTAAATTTTTATTCACGGTAACTCTATTATCAAAAACAAAACATTCTCCACTCCAGGTGTAACTATTTCTTGTTTTTTTTGTAAATTTAAGGAAATTTATGATACCTCCTTCTAACTGCATTACATTTTGATAACCTTTAATCGCAAGAAATGCTGAAAGTTTTTCACATCGAATTCCCCCAGTGCAGTACATAACAATATTATCATTTTTTTTAATTCCAAGCCGATCAATTTTATTTGGAAAATCACGGAAAGATTTAGTTTGGGGATTAATTGCATTTTTAAAATGTCCAATTTTATATTCATATTCATTTCTGGTATCTATTAATTTTATATTTTTCTGTTTTATTAATTCATTCCAGTATTTTGGCGCAATCAATTTGCCTGTATATTTAGGAACATCAATATTTTTTTTCCCGAGAGAAACTATCTCATTCTTTAGTCTCACTTTCATTTTGTTGAATGGCAAAAAATCAATAGAATTTGTTTTGATATTTAAAACTTTATTATTTAATAAAATATTAATTTTTTTTACAATTTTTTTTAAATCAAGTTCATTTCCAGAGATTGATGCATTTATTCCTTCATTAGCTAGAAGTATGGTTCCTCTTAATTTTTTGCCCTTAATATAATCGTCAAGTGAATATTTTATGTCATCAGGGTTCTTAATTTTAATAAATTTATAAAATGAGATTATTTTAAAGTTATTTCTATTCATTAATGTACTCTTATATTACTATACTTAGCTTAAAACTTTTATATCTATTACTTTGAAGATATATTAAATTAGAGATACCATTACAATAATCTAGTTTATATTTGACTCTATGATCAAAAAAAAAGCTCTAATTACTGGAATTTCAGGTCAAGATGGAGCATATTTGGCCAAATTTCTTCTTAATAAAGGATATGAGGTAACTGGCGGTGAAAGGCAAAATGCCAGTGGAAGTTCTTGGAGGCTGAAAGATTTATCTTTAGAAAATAAAGTAAAGGTTATTCCCTTCGAATTATTGGAAGAGAACAATATTATCGACGTGATAAGACTTGGAAAATTTGACGAAATTTACAACCTAGCAGCGCAATCATTTGTCGGGAACTCATACACTTCTCCAGTATTTACATCAAATGTTAATGCTTTAGGTGTTACAAGAATTCTAGAAGCCATAAGACATTTTTCAAAAAAAACTAAATTTTACCAAGCTTCAACATCAGAAATGTATGGTAATGCAAAATCTTATCGTCAAAATGAATTAACATCCTTTGAGCCAATTAGTCCTTATGCAGTATCTAAACTTTATGCACACTGGATGGTTAATTTGTACCGAGAAGCTTATGATATCTTTTGTTGTTCTGGAATATTATTTAATCATGAGTCCCCATTAAGAGGAGGGGAATTTGTGACAAAAAAAATAATAACTGATTTAGCTAGAGTCAAATACAAAAACTTATCCAATTTAAGTCTTGGAAATATTTATTCTAAACGAGATTGGGGTTACGCTGAAGATTATGTTGAAGCAATGTGGAAAATGTTACAGCAAAAAAAAGCTGAGGACTTTGTAATATCTTCAGGAAAAACATA
>MDTB01053559.1_pt1 | contig 12632 bp, 16 predicted proteins | sample 811161 | NCBI WGS metagenome assembly MDTB01 (sample SAMN05326650, study PRJNA326480) | marine metagenome | isolation source: seawater | place: Mediterranean Sea | collected 2009 | reverse complement strand
TCAAATCCAATCATTATAATTTTATTGTAATACAAATGATGTAAAATGTACATTCTCAACACCACCAAACCCTTCAACCTTGACTAAAACTTCATTAATTCCTTCTTTTAAAGCATCAGCTAATTTTTGTTTTCCTTCTCTACCTGCAATATCTTCAGCAGAAAAGGTTGACATAATCGTTAAAATTTCTGATCTCAAAGAAAGTTGATGGCTATCAACATTTGCCATTACCTGTTCATCATATTGTGTTGAAACACCTAGCGATAACTGTAAAAATTTTTTCGAATCTTTTAAATTTGTGGTAAAATTTCCTGGAAATTCATAATAGGTTGTTGCAAAAATTTCTTGTTCTGGGGTGATTTTTGGAATCTTTTTTGGACCAACAGGACAATTTCCGTCTGCATCCTTTTCCTCTTCCGTACACTCTTCGGTTACTTCTTCACTTTCCTTTGATTCTTCTTCGGAAACTTCTGGGTTTTCTTTTTTTTCTATGATTTGAGAGATTTCAGTGGAAGGATCAGATGAATCGTCACCTCCGATAAACATTCCTATACCTAGTCCAGCACCAAGTAAAACAATGCCTCCAACAATCATTAAAATCAATTTTACTGGACTCTTTTTTTCTTCTTCTTGATTATTTTCTTCAGCCATTTTTTACTCCTAACTAAATAAAACTTTAATTAAGCATTAACGTCAATACTATAATTATTCATTTTAATTTTCTTAAGTTCGTTTTCGTCCTTTTTTCTTAAAATTCTAGTTTCTTGCTCATTAGTTTGTTTTTTTTGCTGATTAAAGTGGTTATTATTACTACCATCATTTAATAGAGAAAATTTTGAATTTTTTTCTTCAATTAAATCTGTTAATTTAGGTAAATTGTCGTTCAGTATATTTGCAGCCTCTTGATTTTCTGTATTAATATGTATACTAGTTTTGCTGTCTTTAACAATTACCTCTAAACTTATTTTACCTAGATTTTTTGGTTTTAAATCGAAATTTAATTTAGATATACCTCTATCAATTGAATTTTTAATTATTTTTGAGAACTTTTCTCCCCAGCTACTTTCAAGAAGGTCTAATGTTTCTTTGCTGTTAAAGTTTTGATTATTTATCAAGGGTTTTTCTTTGGAATTTGTTTTATTTTCATTAGAGTTTTTTAAGTTAAGGCTTATGTCATTTGAATTTTTTGCATTACCTCTTGAAATGTTGCTAATTAATTTAGTAGGTATCTCTTTATTGATTTTATTTTGAATAATCTCTTGTTCATCATTATTTTTTCCAATAATAATTTCATTTTTTTTTTTACTTATTTTTTTTTCTTTAAGTAAAATATTAGTCTCTTTTGAAGACTTAACTCTATTCTCATTGGTATTAGTGTTAATATTCTTAAGTTGATTTATTTCAGGACTTTTATTTGGTTTATCAACTATATTTATTTTTTTAATGTCATTTTCAAAATTGTTTTTTTCTATTTTTTTTATTTTGATTTCTAAATTTTGTGTTTTAAATACTTTTTGTTCACTTAAATCTTTATTCATTTCTGGGTTATTTTTGAATTCAGGAGTTTTTTTATTCAAGTTTAAAGAAACGATGTTTTTTAAATCAGTTGTTAATTTAGAATTTTTAAGGTCCTTAAAACTTATTTCTCTATTCTCTGGATTTATAATATTATTTTTATTTTTTGACTCTTTATCAATTGACTTGTTATCGATTCCTAGTTCTTTGTAAAAAACCTCTGCGAGTGACTTTGCAATATTTATTGTATTTTTATTTGATTCAGTCAGATTAACATTTGTATCAATCTCTTTTGTACTTTGTTCTTGTAAAGAGGTCTTTTCTGAATCAATACTGTCTAAGTTCACTAATGCAAAGAGTTCAGCGAAAAGAGCTTCTATCTCTGTATTTTTTTCAGATGATTTGATTCCAACCAGTTCGTTGCTACCTTCTAACTTATTATTTATAATCATTTTCATAACGGATTATAGTGCAATAATAGTGCCACAACCCTGTTACAAAACATTTTTAGCTTTAAAATTTTGTTGATTTTTTAAATCTTTTTTATTTTGTAAGATTGTAAAATCTTCATAAATTCTTTTTTGTATAATTTCTTGTTGCTTATTAACTTTTGAAATTTGACTTACATACCCAGTAATTTCTTTTTCGATGTGAAGCTTTCTATTCTTAGAAATCTCTATTTTTTCATTAATATCTCTTCTAAAAAAAGAATTATTTTTTAATTGCGAAGCACTTATTATAGAACCCTCTTTAAAATTTGATTTTTCAAGGAGTTTTTGAAGTTCTAAATTTATACTTTCTAATTTATTTTTTTCATTATTGAGTGTACCCAGAGAATTAAACAAATTATTTTTTTTAATTTTTTTTAGAATACTTAATAATTTATATTTTTTTTTCATTTAAGTGAAACTCTTCAGAATACTTAAGCATTCATTAAAATTTGCTTTTACTCTATAGTCTTGCTTTATGAGATTGCAAATTTTAGGCCAGAGATCTAATGCTTTATCTATTTGTTCGTTTTGTCCTTGGTTGTATCCGCCCATAAGGACAAGGTCCTTATTTTCTTGATAAATGGAAAACATCTTTTTTATAAGTTCTGCTTTATTTTTATGATCTTCAGAAATAACAGAGTTCATAACCCTACTTAATGAGTTATTCACATCTATGGCAGGAAAAATTCCCAACTGAGCAAATTCTCTGGATAAAACAATGTGACCGTCAAGTATAGCTCTGGCGGAATCAACAACAGGATCATTGGTATCGTCAGAGTCCGCTAAAATAGTATAAAAACTTGTAATTGAGCCCTCACTGCTTGAGCCAGTGCCAGTTCTTTCTATTAAGTTTGGTATCATTGAGATTACTGACGGTGGATAACCTTTCGATGTTGGTTGTTCTCCAAGTGCTAAACCAACTTCTCTTTTAGCGTGAGCAATTCTTGTCAAAGAATCCATTATAAGAAGAACATTTTTACCTTTGGATCTAAAATATTCCGCAATGGATGTTGCCCTTTCAGCACCTTTGATTCTTAGTAAAGGAGATTTATCTGCAGGAACTGCAACAATGGTTGTTCTTTTTTTTGTTTCATTATTTAAAACTTCAGAAACAAAATTTCCTAATTCTCTTCCTCTTTCACCAATAAGTGCAACTACCACTATATCTGCCTCTGTGAATTTTGTCATCATTCCTAAAAGTATTGATTTTCCAACTCCTGACCCAGCAATAATTCCAAGTCTTTGTCCTCTACCTACTGTGAAGAGAGTATTAATAGCTCTTATCCCGACATCTAAAGTTTCTTTGATTGGATTTTTTTTCATCGGATTGATATTTTTTCCACTTATTGGCCAGGTCTCATCAAGTGAAAGTTCCTTTTGGTTGTCAATTGGTTTTCCAAATGCATCAATTACTCTTCCTAATATATTTTGACCAACTTCTACTTCTGTGCTTCCTTGGGTGGCTTCAATTAATGATCCAGAAACTAAATTTGCATTTTGTTCATGCGTAGCAATAAGATTTTTTTTTTCTCTAAAACCAATAATTTCCCCAGTCACAAATGAGCCGTTATCGCAGTAAAGTTTACAAAGAGTACCAATGGGTGAGGGAAAAGAGTCACATTCAACAATTTTTCCATCAAATTTTGTAATTCTACTTTTAAATGATTTAAAATTAGAAAAAGAAAGTTTTTCAACATTAGATAGCATTTGATTAACTATTAGCATCTTCTTCTTTTCTTTGAGGCAATGTTTCTAAGGGATTGGCTACAAGGTTTTTATCTTCTTCTTTATTAGGAACACTAATTTTATCTTGTAAATTTTTAAGTTCCTCTTTGATAGTGCTACTTTGTGATAGCTTTATTTTGTCATCTACTATTTCGGAAACTTCAATTGATCCAGATTTTATTTTTAGATCACCACGCTTAAGATTTTTATCAGCTAATAGTGAAAAGTTAAAATCGATTTTATTTTCACCACAGAATTTTTTTACAGAATTATAGTCATTTTCGTTTAGTAAGATTTTTATTTTATTATTTTCGTCAAATATCTCACACAATTCTGTGATTTTTTTTATAAAAAAATCTGTTTTAGTATCAATCTCATAACCTAATATTTCATTAGTTATACTTGAAATCTTTTGATTCAACTTGTTCCTCATTTTTTCTGAAAACTCAGGTGTGGTTGCAAAAATACTATCAGTAATATTTTTTAGAGATACAGCAAGTGCTTTCTCACCCTTATCTAGTTCTTCTTTAGTTTTTTTTATACCTAAATAATAACCTTTGTTGTAGTATTCTTTAGCTAGGTTATTGGCCATTTTTTTTGCTTCAATTTCAGTATACTTTTTTTCATCAATTTTTTTTTCTAATTCTTCATCTTTAACTGGACTAGGATCATTATCGATTTCTTTTTGTTTATCTTGTTCTAGAATGTCTGGTTCTTCTATTCTCTGACTTTTAGATTTTTTTTTTTCAGAATTATTAGCTAATTCAATTAAAGTTTTTTTTTTAAATAAATTTGGTATTTTTTCTAAAATTTCTTGATCTTTAATGAAATCTTGCCTTGTTTTACTTAAAAGGCTTAATATCTCTTCAGTTTTTAGAGCTTCAGAATCGCTTTTTTCTTCAACTTTTTTTTCTTCTTTTGTCTGTTCTTTCAACGGCATCATACAAAGTCATCTCCACCTCTACCAGCAAGAACAATTGTACCTTCGTCAGACATAGTTCTCGCTACATTTATAACTGCTTTTTGTGCTTCTTGAACTTCTGTTAATCTAATTGGTCCAAGAACTTCCATTTCATCTTTAATATTTGCTGCGGCTCTTTGAGACATACAGTTAAATATTTTTTCCTTTAAATCGTCATCGGTTCCTTTTAAAGCAATAATAAGGATTTCCTGATCTACATTCCTTAGTAGTGTTTGCATACTTCTGTCATCCATTAAAATCAAAGTTTCAAAAGTAAACATGCTTTCTTGTATCTCTTTAGCCAGGTGTCTATCTTTTTCCCCAAGTGCTTTAATGACTCTTTGCTCCATATTTTGTTTCGTAAAGTTCATTATTCCAGCAGCCGCTTTAACCCCTCCAACAGATGATGCTCTTAATGATGTATTAGTTTTAAATTTTAGTTGCATTACTTTTTCAAGTTCTTCTAAAGCGTCTGGTTGAACAGTTTCTAAGGTTGCAATTCTGTGAATTATATCAGATTGAACATCCTCAGGCAGAAGAACTAGTACATCTGCTGCTGTACCGGGTTCTAAATAGGAGATAATAAGCGACATGATTTGTGGGTGTTCATCTGAAATTAATTCTGCGACTGATCTTGCATCCATCCAATCTAAAATTTCAATTGGTTTATCACTTTCTGTAGGCGTTATTCTTCCTAAAACTGATTGTGCTTTGTTTTCACCAAGAGCTTTTGTCATCACATTTCTAATATAATTAGATGAACCCATACCTAAATCTGTTTGAGTTTTTATAATCGCTAAAAACTCGTCTAAAACTCTGTTGACCGTTTCTTGGTCCAAGCCTTGAACATTGTACATCTCTTTTCCTAGCTGCTGAACTTCCTTAGGACCAAGGTTTTTTAGTATCTCAGACGCCTCTTCTTCTCCTAAAAGCATCATCAAGATTGCACATTTTTGAGTACTTGTAAGTCTATCATAGGGTGATAACTCTTCTTCATTATTTGCTTCTTTTTTTTCTTTTTCAGCCATTAACTTTTCCTTTAAATGTTATGTTATAGTGCATCTTTTTTCATTAGTTGTCTAAATACATTTGAAACTTTTCCAGCCTCATCTCCAACAATCATTCTTATAACCGCAACTTTATCATCATAAGTATTAGCTGTATCAAGCATCTCTGCCGAAATAGCAGCTTTTTTAGGCTTTAATTTAGCTTTAATATCTTCTAATGACTCTCCTTCTTGAACTTCGACTTCTCCTTCTTCCTCAGCTTCTAAATCAGCTTCTGAGATTGCACCACCAGGTCCACCTGCTCCTGCAACACCAGCTGATGGCACAAGGATTCTGTTTAGTAGAGGTTTAAGAGCCCCAAAAGTTATTATTGCTAAAATTAAAACAGTTGAAATTTGTCCTGCTATATTTTGAAACCAAGCTTGTTCGTACCATTTTGTTACTATGACCTGTAATTCTTCAATAAATTCTCCACTGGTGACAACTATGCTGTCGCCTCTATCACCATTAAAGCCAACAGCTTCTTTTACCAATGATGATATTTTTTCTTTTTCTTCATCGCTTAATGGTTCAGTAACAGTTCCTTCAGGAGTTTGTATGATTTTATTTTTTACTAATACCGCAGTTTTGACTTTTCTAATTTTTCCGATTTGTCCAATCGTTGTGCTAAGTTTCTTGCTAACTTCATAGTTTTTAACATTTGATGTTGATCTCTGTTTAAATTCTTGTTCAGATGCTTCAGTTGGAGTATCAATTTGAAGATCTGCTGCTAAAGGTGCCTGATTTGCCACTGCACCCGGAACACCTCTTGCTGGCCTATCTGTTGATTCATCTGCGCTGTTTTGCTCACTTCTTGTGGAAATGCTCTCAGGGTCAAATGTTTCCTCTGTAACTTGTGTATTAGCAAAATCCATCTCTACATTTACTTGTGCTGTAAGATTACCAGCTCCTACCATGGGTGTAACCAAGGATAAAATTCTCTCTCTATAAAGAGATTCAATTTTTATTCTATGATTTAATTGTTTTTCTGTTAGAGCAATATTTGGATCATCTTCAGGCTTAGATAAAAGCTTTCCGTATTGATCAACAACAGTCACATTGTCGGATGACATATTTGGTATTGAAGAAGAAACTATATGAACAATTGCTCTTACTTGTTCTCTATTTAAAACTCTTCCATCTGCTAATTTTACAAATACGGATGCAGTCGGAGATCCCGCATCTCTTACGAACACTGATCTTTCAGGTATGGCTAAATGAACTCGCGCACCTAGAACATAAGAAATTTCATTGATTGATCTTGCTAGTTCTATCTCTTGAGTTTGCTTCATTTTCATGAATTCGACTGATCTACTTGTCCCCATAGGAATTTTTTCTAATAGGTCATAACCCTGAGGGACAGAACTAGGTAGGCCCTCAGCTGCAAGCTTCATTTTTGCTTCATAATATTCTGGCGATGGAACAAGTACTTCACCAGTAGTTGAATCAATTGAAACATCTATTCCGTTTGACCTTAAAACATCAATTACTCTTGATTTTTCGTGTTCAGGAAGCGAAGAAAAAAGAGTTGTTCTTGATGGCTCTCTGAAAGAAATGAAAAATACCATTCCAATAAAGATAACAAAAAGGGTTATCATTACTGGAATTGATCTTTGAACAGCAGGCTCATTTGAAAACCTTTTAATTTTTTCTAAAGTGTCTCCAATATTTGAAATCAATCCTCCTCCTGTATTGGTTGAGGATTTACTTGCTATTTCTGTAGTTTGTGTTTGCTCTGCCATTTTTTACCTCGCTAATTAAACCGGCATATTCATTATATCTTTATATGCTGTTAACACTTTATTTCTAACATTAAGTGTCATTTGAAACCCAAGACTTGCTAGTTGTTGATTAATCATTACTTTCGTTAAGTCATTTTCTAAGCCTAGCTCAAAGTTCTTTGTCAATTCAGCGCTTTTTAGCTGTCCATCAGAAACATCGCCAATTGCATTTTTAATACTTTCTAAAAAATCATTATCTTTTTGTTCATCAATCTTAGGTGTTAAATTTGCAACATCTTCTTGAATATTTTTGATTTGTTCTTGATTATTGTTTGCCTTGACTAAGTTAGGCTTAAATACTGTGGTAAGATTTGGTTTCATATACTTTATCCTTTCAATTAAATTAGACTACTGCTGCTTTTTCATTATGTTCATTAAAGTTTTGGTAAAGATTTTTGTGTTTATTTAGATCAATCATAACGTCACTGTCGTTGATGATATTGTTTTCTGATAACACTATTGCTCTTTGTAAAACATTTTCTAGCTCACGAACATTACCTGGCCAATTGTAATCTTTAAGAATTTTTTGCGCGCTTTTTGTAATATATGGAATTTTTTCAAATTCAGTATGTCTTCTTAACAAAGCAACACTAATTGGAATAATATCGCTAGTTCGTTCGGATAGATTTAGTGTTTCTAGAGGAAAAACGTTCAATCTGTAATAGAGGTCCTCGCGGAACTTTTTCTCTCTAACTTCAGTAACCATATCTCTATTAGTAGTCGCGATCACTCTTACATCAACGTCAATATCTCTTTGACCACCTATGGGTGTAACTTTTTTTTCTTGAAGTACTCTCAGTAATTTAGCTTGAAGTGACAACGGCATTTCAGAAATTTCATCGAGGAGTAATGTCCCGCTATCTGCCGCTCTAAAAATTCCCTTGTTAGCTGAAGATGCACCTGTGAATGCTCCTTTTTCGTGTCCAAAAAGCATCGCTTCTAACATATTATCTGGTATTGCAGCACAATTAATAGCTACAAAAGGTTTTTCATTTCTTTTTGAGTTTTGATGGATAAAACTAGAAATAACTTCTTTTCCTGTGCCTGTAGGACCATGAATAAAAACGGTTACATCTGTCTCTGCAACTTTTTTTGCGAGATTAATAAGATTTCCTGTTTTTGGATCAGAAAAACTATATTTTTCTGATTCAATGACTTGAAAAATAATTTCATTTATTACTTCATCGAACTGTGAAAAAGAAATTATTAAGTAAGCTCCACCCAGGTCACTAAAAATTGAGTACTTAACGTCAGAATTATCAAGAACAATTATATTTGTACTACCAATTTTTCTTGATATTTTTAAAATTTCTGATTTGCCTCCAATACTTTCCTGAAATTGTTTTGAACAGACAATGGTAGACTTATTTTTTTCTAAATTTAAAGTTTCTTTTTTTTCTATCAAATCTACTTTACAGTTTTTGCTTTTTAAAAATTTTAAGACTTCTTCCGATTTTTCAAAAAAATCTTTAATTATAAATATATCTTTCATCATAAACCTTTATTTGTATTTGGATTTTTAAAAGCAAGAAACTTACCAAACCATTAAAGATAATTTGATTTTTTAATTTTTGTGTTTGATTACAATAACTTACAGATAAGTATTTTTTTTATTTTTTTTACAATTTGAATATTGTCATTTTTCTGACATTATTTCTAATGATATTATGAGTGAATTTATTATTGGAAATTGTGAGGCAACTCAGCAACTAAAAAAGTTAGTAGATATGGTCTCTATTTCAAATTCTACAGTTTTACTTAGAGGTGAAACAGGTTGTGGAAAGGATGTAGTAGCAAGGTCAATACACGCATCCTCAAATCGAAAAGGTGAATTAGTTAACGTTAATTGTGCTGCTATTCCATCTGAACTATTAGAATCAGAATTATTTGGTCATGAAAAGGGTTCTTTTACAGGTGCTGATTCTAAAAAGGAGGGAAGATTTGAAACATCTAATGGAGGAACACTTTTTTTAGATGAAATCGGAGATATGCCAATGCCACTTCAAGCAAAATTACTAAGGGCTATTGAAACCAAAACAATCCAAAGAGTTGGTGGTAAAGGAGAAATAAAATTAGATTTGAGGTTAATTTGTGCCACCCATCAAAATATTGAAAAAAAAATTGAAGAAGGACTATTTAGAGCTGATTTATTTTACAGAATCAATGTTTTTCCTATTGAAATACCCACGCTTGCAGAGCGTAAAGAAGATATACCCGAACTACTAAATTATATACTTAAGGAAATAAGTTCAGATAAAGAAAATAATTTGCCTATATTTGATAATTCAGCAGTATCTGCACTAAAAGAATATATTTGGCCAGGAAATATTAGGGAATTAAAAAATTTGATAGAAAGAGCGTCAATTATTTTTGCTAATAAAAAAATTAACGCAAAAAACATAAGAGAGAACCTTCTTAGAATAAATTTACCAGATTTTAAAGAAGAAAGTAATTATGTATGGGAAATGACCTCAGAATTAACTAACATCAAAGATTCAAAAGAATCTGATTCATCTAATAACTCTCTTCCCCATCCTAATAACTATAAAAATTGGTTTGATTATTTAGAAAAAATTGATCTCAGAAGGCATCTTAGTGAGGTGGAATGTATTTTAATTGAAGGAGCGTTAAAAAAAAATGATGGCTCCGTAACTTCTGCATCAAAAAGTCTAAGAATTAATCGTACAACTTTGATTGAAAAAATGAAGAAGTATTCCATTCCAAGGGTTGGTAATGATTAGCTTCCGAGGTGTTTAATTCCCTTTTTCTTTGCTAGTGATATTTGTTTATTTCTCTCTTTAAACCCTTTTTTTTGTTTAATTGAAGTTATTTCGTAACAATTGGGACATGAGATTCCTTTTTTGAACATTTCAGAATTTTTATCTTTTTCATTGATTGGTGAACGGCATGCAAAGCATTGATCATAGTTACCTTTTGATAAATTTTCTTTTATGGATACTCTTTCATCGAAAACAAAGCATTCGCCAACCCAATTTTTATTTTTGTTTTTCGTCTGATGAAAATATGAAATTACACCTCCCTCAAGCTGGAAAACTTCTCTGTAACCATTTTTTTTTAGGTAACTGCTAGCTTTTTCGCATCTGATTCCGCCAGTACAGAACATTGCAATTTTTTTATTTTTTATCTTTTTTTCATTTTTCTTTACCCATTTTGGAAATTCTGTAAAGTTTGACGTGTTTACTAAAATTGAGCCTTTAAAAGTACCAATTTTTGATTCATAGTAATTTCTAGTGTCAATCAAAACAGTGTTTTGATCTGATATTAATTTATCCCATTCATTTGGCTCTACATGAGACCCAGTGTTTTCAATTGAATTAATATTTCTTTGTCCCATTCTTATAATCTCTGACTTAATTTTTATTTTAAGCCTTAAAAATGCATGGTCAGAATGATTTTGAGTTTTAAAAAATATTTTTTTATTCAAAACATTATCAATAAAATTTTTAAATTCTAAACTGTAGGTACTGTTTATTGATATCGATCCGTTAAGTCCTTCTTTGGCTAAAAGAATAGTTCCCTTAGCTCTTTTTTTTTTTAGAAAATCATACAGTTTAAATTTTAGTTGCTCTATCTGAGTAAGATTAATAAATTCATAGAATGATATAACCTTAAATTCTTTATTATGCATGATATTTTTTTTCAAAATTTACTTAAAACATTTATTGCCATTGATCCTTTATCCTTAATTCCTCTATTTGTAGTTCTTACAACTGGTATTGATTCAAAAAAAATATTAAAACTATCTATTTTAGTTTTTTTAATATCATCTTCTGTACTAACATTTTTTTTATTTTTCGGAAATATTTTTTTAACGTTCATGGGAATATCAATTAATTCTTTTCAAATAGTTGGTGGTATTTTTTTATTATTTATTTCTTATGAAATGGTTTTTGAAAAAAGAATAAAGAGAAAAAAAAATTTTTCTGACGAAATTATGGATGATAAAAGTTTAAAAAATATTGCTGTTTTTCCAATATCTATCCCTCTTATTATCGGACCATCTGCATTAACATTATCAGTTTTAATTTCAAAAAACTTTAATTATACAATTTTTAATTTCTACACACAATTTTTTCCAATGATTTTAATTATAATGTTGACCTCGATAATTATTTACTTTTCTTCTTACTTGTTGAAGATTTTAAATGAAACTATTATAAAAATCTTACAAAAAATTTTTGGAATTATTTTAGGTGCATTATCTGTAGAATTTATTATAAGTGGTATTAAAGGAGTAATGTGATGATCAAGTCACCATGTAAAGATGAATGTCAACTTGATGATGATGGAAAACTTTGTTTAGGATGTTTTAGATATTCAGACGAAATTTCTGGTTGGCAAACATTTTCTGAAAAAAAAAAAAAATTTATTCTTAATGAAATCAAACTAAGAAAAATATGAAGGTTTTTTTTTTAATATTATTAGTTTTTCATACTCTAGCTTTTGCACAAAAAAAATGGCTAGGAGAGTGGATAGCACTTGATCAATGGCAATCAGAGTTTTCTATAAAAATTAATGAGGACGGTTCAGCATCTTCAAACTATGGAAATGGTGAAAGTGGAAATTGGAAAATAGTTGATGGAAATTTAGAAATTATTTGGAATTCAGGAAAATCTGATTATTTTTTTCAGGGCGTGATGGGTTATCAAAGAATTAGAAAAAATAAAAATAATAGTTATACATCAGGGCTTAAAAGAAGATTATCTAACTAATTTTAATGATGGTTTTTTTAGGTGATTAACTATTACGTTAAGAGTATTAGAATATAAGACAATAGAATTATTATGAAGGAGGGTATAAGCTTTATTTTTCAATAAGTTTTTTTTAATTTGATAGTATGGTACAAACTTGAATGATTTGTGAATAGAAAAAATTGCATAGTTTTTCTGAAAACTAATGGAATAATCCTTCCATTCTCCTGTAGATATTTTTTTTGAATAAACCTCCATTATCATGTTTATTTCTTCTTTCTTAAATCTTACAATACTCATATTTTAAATTATAGAATTGATTTTTTTAAGATAAAATATAAATACTTATAAAAAAATAAAAAAAAAAATTATGAGCGAAGAATTTGTAAGAGAAGTTGACG
>MDTB01059248.1_pt1 | contig 12633 bp, 7 predicted proteins | sample 811161 | NCBI WGS metagenome assembly MDTB01 (sample SAMN05326650, study PRJNA326480) | marine metagenome | isolation source: seawater | place: Mediterranean Sea | collected 2009 | reverse complement strand
TATTCCTAAAAAATTCAATAAACGGCCTATAACCCCGTTGAACGCCATTTTCATTGACTGGCTTGTAGCTTTTACTTCCTGCCAACGGCGTGATGGTGAAGGTGAACTGATTCCCTTTTCTAACAAGGGTCTGCCTCCAGTTCTTTGGACCTTCCGCCATTTGAGCTTTCCATGCAGGATCTCCGTAAAAAGCCACGATGTCCCTGTCGAAAAGCAAGCCTTTGACGTCCCTTTGCCCCAAGCCCAATTCTTGAGCAAGTGATGAAATGATTGGTGGTCCTGCTTTTGTATTTACTTGGTTTGAGCCGGGGAAGCAGTTCTCAAGCCTGTGAATCAGTGCATGGTGGTTGGCAAAAAAGGACTCTGTAAAAGTATAACGCCCCGGTTGCTCGAGGAAGTAGTCTAGGCAACCCCAACCCATATATCCATACCAGGTAACTTCAACGTATCCCATCATCTGACGGATGCCGGCGCTTTTGAAAAAGGAGGCAGCCATTGAACCGGGACCATTCATGTGTCCAATGAGACAATTTCCGATAGGCATGAAAATTTTGGGATTGGGAGAATCGACGAAATGCTTTTTGCCGGAGAGGTCGGCTCCAAAAAGAGAACCGTCTTTACATTTCAGAACACCGTTTTTGTAACGAAAGCCCAATTGTAGATCTTTTTGCGTTGCATGACCCGAAGTCACGAAAAGATCCGTTTGCCCCTCATTCAATTCCTTGACGAAGAGGGCAGTCGTATCTTGAGGCAAGCGGATTGGCTTTGCCTTACCCTTTGTTTTTTTAGTAACTCCGTGACCCTTTCGTAATTCGCAAAACCATTTTCCCTGCTTGCAACGTTCCAATGCTATCTCCGTGCAGGCTAGGGAATTACGAATGATGAGCGGCTCGGTAGTCTTTGCAATTTCCAAGGCGTTTGATGCGTCAAACCCGGACAGAATTCCCCAAAATAAGTCCGTATACGGATCTTGGTCCAATCTTCTTGTCAAGGTATGCACGATCTTGACGAATTCTTTGGTCGTCTCTTGCGGCGTGGCTACAAAACAAGCATAGCGGGGGAATGATTTTCGAAGAGCTGGGAGGCTCTCTTTGACCGATTTTTCGTAATGAATTACTGTAGCGGAATGCTTTTCTTTGAGGGTTGAAACGACATGAGACCACTGCTGGTCGTTTGAAGTTTTTGCCGAAACTATAATTACATACTTTTCGGCAAACAAAATTTGGCCAACGCAAAAAACGATCGCCCAGAGAAAAAGCTTCACGGGCGATGCGTAGCAAGTGACAAGGAAAATATTACTAGATAAACCTGGTGACGCCGGGAACCGGAATCTTTACGGTCGGCAAATCCTGTTTCCAGTCGAAATGGGAGGGTGTAAGGTCCTCCTTCGAATTCAAAGCGTCTTCGTAGGTTATCTTCTGACCGGTGTAGGCGACCATTCGTCCAAGGATCGCGACCATGGTACTGTGGGCTGCTCTTTCTCCATCATTGAAAGCCTTTCCTCCGGAACGAATTGATTTGAATAAAACATCGTGTTCGGTCTGGTACATATCGTTATTATCTCCACGAAAACGCCAGGATTCGTCACCTGAAAGGATGGCGTGTCTGTTTTTGGCGGAGCAATATCCCTTTTGGCCATACAACTCCACTTCATAACTTCCTGCCGTCCCGTTTTGCTGGCGCGAGAAGTGGTAGCCTCGAGCGCCATTTTCCCACTGGTAGGCAACGGCAAAGTGGTCATAGATATTACCGTACTTATCCATATCATCGTAAACTTGTCGACCACCGGACCCTTCCGCATGAGTTGGAAGTTCTTCGCCCATGGCCCATTGCATCATGTCTATGCAGTGAACTGCCTGTTCGACGATCGAATCTCCAGATAGCCAAAGGTGGGCATTCCAGTTGCGCATTTGGGCCTCCAGGTCTCCCCAACCTTCTTCGCGGGACTTCTTCCAAACCTCTCCGCCGTTGTAGGTGCTGTACATGGCGTTGACCTGTCCGATTTCGCCTTTGAGGATTTTACCGAATATTTCCTGTTTGGGAAAATGGTGTCTCCAGCAAAATCCGGACATGAAATTGAGATTTTTCTCTTTCGCTTTCTTAGCCAAATCGATCACTTTTCTTACGCCTGGGCCATCAACGGCCACCGGCTTTTCAAAGAAGCAATGAACGTTCTTTTCTACGGCGTAGGCAAGATGCTGAGGCCGGAAGGCTGGTGGTGAGGTAAGGATGACAACGTCTACTCCCGAGTCGATTACCTTCTTGTAGGCATCGAACCCGGTGAAAGTCGTCTCGGGAGTAACCTGAAATTTGCTTTTACCTCGAGCCTTGAGAATACGGCTTCGAAGTTTGATGCGGTCCTCAAAGAGGTCGCCGATTGCGGTGAGGGCAACGTTTTCGTCAGCGTTCATCGCCTGAGCTGCCGCTCCGCTACCGCGTCCGCCTATACCAACCAAGCCAACCTTAATGACTTTGTCGTTTTTGGCTGCCCGGGCAACATGCGGTGCGGCCAAAAGGGCTCCTGCTGTAATTGAGGAACCGGCTTTTACGAAATTGCGGCGAGAGGAGAGTGAATTCATGGTTATTATCCTTAATGGAGATTTGGCTTTTTGGAAGAGATTAATTAGTGGAAACTCAACTTTTATTTAGTAAAGTGTTGGAGGCAGTTCACGGAACTCGTTTGATCATTACTCGAATCCTTCACGATTTACTAAGGCGCTCAATGCAAAAAGTTATTTCACCAAGTGTTTTAAGATTGATGAAAAGAGCTGATCGTAAAACCATAGGATCGTTATTTTATCCCAACAAAATATTATTATGCCTACTAAAAGCCTCTTCTTTCTTACTGTCTGCTTTGCCTTGCTTGCGTCCAGTTTACTTGCCAAGGAAAAAAAAGTCGTCTTCGTGGCTGGCTCAAAAAGCCACGGATACTTTTCGCACGAGCATATTGCTGGCAGCAAGTTGCTCGCCAAGCATTTGGATGAAGCCAGAATCGGTCTTAAATCCGTTGTGGTGACCGATAATGGTTACCCCAAAGACCCCTCCGTCTTCGATGATGCGGTGGCAGTCGTCGTTTATTGTGATGGCGGCGGCAGGCACCTTTTGAATGCTCATCTCAAGGACTTCGACAAGATCATGAAGCGAGGAGTCGGCCTTGCCTGCCTGCATTATGGAGTCGAGGTTCCCAAGGGGGCTCCGGGCGATCATTTTCTCAAGTGGATTGGGGGATATTTCGAAACCAATTGGTCGGTCAACCCTCATTGGACTGCAGATTTCAAACTGTTTCCCAATCACCCAATAAGTTCGGGGCTGAAGCCTTTTGCGATCAATGACGAATGGTATTACCACATGCGTTTTCGGGAGAATATGAATGGTGTAACGCCAATTCTTTCAGCTATGCCAGGTGCGGATACGCTTAAGCGTCGTGATGGCGCTCACAGCAACAACCCTCATGTCCGCGAGTCTGTACTCAAAAGGAAGGAAGCGCAGCACGTAGCCTGGGCATACCAGCGCGGGAAAGACTATTCCAATGGTCGGGGATTCGGTTTTACGGGAGGTCACAATCACGTCAACTGGGGTTCCGACAATTTTCGCAAGCTTGTCTTGAATGGGATTGCTTGGATCGCGAAGACTGAAATTCCCTCCAAGGGCGTGTCGCCCGGTGAAGTATCGGTTGCCGGATTACTGGAGAACCAAGACTATTCTCCCCGAGGATGGGAGCCCGAGAAAATCGAGACCAAGCTCAAGGAATTCAATGGCAAGACACCGAAAAAAGGTGGCTCGAACACTTCACCGAAAGCCTCCTCTGATTCCAACCCCAAGGCTCTTTTTGCAAGCAAGGTCGTGACTGCCCAAACTCCTGGTCAGGGCATTGAGGTTTCCGTTGCAATCAAGGGAGTCAAGGAACTGCACCTTTACGTTAGTGATGCGGGCAACGGGTATGCTTGCGATTGGGCAGACTGGGTCAACCCGAGACTAGTTGATGGAACGGGGAAGGAAACCAAGCTAACCTCCATGAAATGGAAGCATGCGTCATCCGGTTGGGGTGGGGTCAACCGGAACAAAAATGCACAAGGAAGCCCAATGAAAGTAGCGGGCAAAGAAGTTCAAGGCATAGGTTGCCATGCGAATTCGTTGATCAGTTACCAATTGCCCGCCAATCATAAATTTACGCGTTTTCTGGCCAAGGGGGCCTTGGACGATGGCGGAGCAAGGCAAGGTGCTTGTGGCAATCAATCCAGTGTTCAGTTTTATGTTTATTCGCAAAAGCCCAAGGTTTTGGGCGGGGTCAAGGTGGCGTCCGGTTCAAGAGGCTCGGGCAAGAGGGTGGGGGAGCAGGGAGACCCGGCTCATGCGGTTGATAATTTGGAGGTCCACGAAAAAGTAAAAGCAACTTTGTTTGCCAGCGAGCCTATGATTCTGAGCCCTTCAGCCATCGACGTCGATCACAGAGGGCGCATTTGGGTATGTGAGGTGACCAATTATCGTAGGCACAAGAACAAGCGCGAGGAAGGTGACCGTATCCTAATCCTCGAGGATACCGATGGAGACAACAAGGCGGACAAGGTGAAGACTTTTTATCAAGGACGAGACGTTGATTCTGCACATGGCGTGAGTGTATTCGGAGAAAAGATCGTCGTTGCAGTCGGTGATCGTATTACAGTCTTCACGGACAAGGACGGAGACGATAAACCGGACGGTCCACCAGTGGCTCTTTTTACAGGTATTTCGGGTACGCAGCACGATCACGGGATCCATGCCGTACACTTCGGTCCCGATGGCAAATTCTACTTCAATTTTGGCAATAGTGGACGTCAAATCAAGGACAAGGATGGAAAACCCATTATCGATCTGGCCGGCAACGAGGTGAATGACAAACGCAAACCATACCAACAAGGCATGGTCTTTCGTTGCAACGAGGATGGATCGGATTTCGAGACCCTTGGTTGGAATTTCCGTAATAATTGGGAAGCAGCGGTGGACAGCTTTGGAACCGTTTGGCAGTCCGATAATGACGACGATGGGAACCGTGGTGTACGCATCAATTACGTTATGGAATTCGGAAACTATGGATACCGTGGTGAGTTCAGTGGAAAGGGATGGCGAGACAAGCGGACCAATATCGAGGCAGACATCCCCTTGCGTCATTGGCATCTCAATGATCCCGGCGTGATGCCCAACCTGCTTCAAACCGGAGCGGGTTCACCTACGGGAATAACGGTCTACGAAGGCACTCTTCTACCAAAGGTTTTTCAAGGGCAGGTTATCCATTGCGATGCCGGTCCCAGTGTCGTTCGGGCGTATCCCGTAACAAAGAGCGGTGCGGGCTACGACGCCGAGATCGTCGACGTACTCAACGGGGCAAGCAAGGACAAGTGGTTCCGCCCCTCCGACGTGGCTACAGCTCCGGATGGATCTCTGATTGTCGCGGATTGGTATGACCCGGGCGTCGGCGGACACAATATGCGTGACCTCGATAGAGGTCGTATATTTCTCGTCGCTCCCGGCGGACATGAATACCAATCACCCAAGGTCCAAGTTTCCAGTATCGATGGAGCAATCACCGCCCTCAAGAGCCCGAACCAAGCGACGCGTTACCTTGCCTGGCATGCTCTCCAACAGAAGGGCAAGAGTGCCGAGAAGGCTTTGCAAAAGCTTTGGTCCGATTCCAATCCAAGGCTTCGAGCCCGAGCCCTTTGGCTTTTGGGCAAGATCAAGGGTCGGGGACAACACTACGTCGACCTGGCGAGCAAGGACAAGAATCCGGATATTCGCATTGTCGGTCTTCGCCTTGCCCGTCAATTGTCAGACCTCAATGCGGTCGAGGTTGTGCGGAAATTGGTTTCGGACGATTCGCCCGCAGTCCGACGAGAATGCGCGATTGCTCTTAGGCATGAAAAGACTATCGAAGCAGCCGCTCTTTGGGCTGAGCTCGCGGTTCGCCATGACGGTAAGGACCGTTGGTATTTGGAGGCTCTGGGTCTTGCCTCCGATCTTAATGCGGACGCCTGCTTTGACGCTTGGCTGGCCAAGGTGGGGGACAAATGGAATTCACCCGTAGGTCGCGATATCATTTGGCGTGTCCGCGCAAAGTCCGCTCCCAGCTATTTGGTGAAGATTCTCAAGGACGCAAAGGTTTCCACAGAGAGTCATCCTCGTTTCGTTCGGGCGTTGGATTTCCACTCCGGGCCCGAGAAAGTCAAAGCCCTTGAATCCTTGCTTGATATTTGAGTAGCGTCTTGTCTTGGATTGACGTCAACCAAGCTGTTTTACTTGGAAATGAGGTACGAGATATTGCTCATCTTTGTTTTCTTCGCTGCCGCCAGTTGGGTGTGTGGGAAAGAAGAGGCTACGCCCAAAGATCGGCTTATCGTCGAGACGCTTCTCCGCCTCGAGCGTTTCGACGTATCGGGGAATGAAAAATGGAAAGGGGCAGTTCAGCGCTACGTATATTCGCAAAGAGGCCAAGAGGGTTACTTCGAACTTGTCGAAAAGTTTTCGGTACAAGCCGAATTGCCCGAGTTACTTCGCCTCGTGGAAACGGATCCGACTTCCGCTCAGTCTGCCAAATCCGTCCAACTTCTCTTCCGCTTCGGAGAGCAAAAGTCGCTTTCGAAGTTACTTTTCGCAAGTACCAAAGAAAAAGCCAATGCAATCGCCGCCCTCATAGGCTTTGTTAAAACCCCTCAGGCTGAAAAACTTCTCGCTCGGCATAAAGCGCTCAATGATCCCGCGAAGACGGTTGGAAGGGAAGCGCCTGCTCTTCTGTCTACGCCTCAGGATATTGATGCACTCGCTAACCGCATCGGAAACCCAACGAAGGGAAAAGCGGTTTATCAAAAGTTTTGCTTCGCCTGTCATATTGCAGGAGACCTTGGCATCGACTTTGGCCCCGGTCTGTCCGAAATTGGTGACAAGTTGCCCAAGAGCGAACTTTTGTTGGCCATCGTAAAACCCAATGCAGGGATTAGTTTTGATTACGAAGGTTGGACAATAGAAACCAAAGAGGGGTCGTTTTGGGCCGGAATAGTGAGCGAGAGCGATCACGATTTAACGGTTCGAATGGCAGGAGGCGTCAGTCAAAACATTAAAAAAACGGATATTGCCAACCGCACCAAGATGAAGGCCTCCCTTATGCCCGAGGGTCTGCATCTTGCAATGTCCGAAAATGAGTTGGTCGATTTGGTCGAGTTTTTGTCCGTTTTAAAGAAAAAAAAAGTGCTTCCCTGAAATTGTTTTTCATGGTGCTTGTACGCTAAGTTCCCCAAGGAAAAAAGATGGAAACATTCCTCCTAAGAGACCCAATCCGCCAAGCGAAATTCTAAAACACCGCCTTTATGTTTAAGGGAAATAAGCCGTGAAATGTCCAATTGCAATTATTAGAAATATCTCTAACGTTATAAAAATACCCGATTAGGCATTCATTGCCAAAAAACCTTTTGCCCGGCTTACAGTTTGACCAAACCATGAACAACAAAATTCTTTGCGTGGATGACGAAGAGTCCATCCTTCGTGGTTTTCAATTGAATTTGAGAAAGGATTTCGAACTTCATCTCGCTTCAAACGGAGTTGAAGGCTTGGAGGTTTTTGATCAAGAAGGTGGTTTTGCCTTGGTTTTATCCGATATGCGGATGCCGCAAATGGATGGAGCGACCATGCTTTCGGAAATTAAGAAAAGAGACCCTGAGGTGGTTACCGTGTTGCTGACCGGGCATACGGATTTCGAGTCTGCCATGTCCGCCGTAAACGAGGGAAGCATTTTTCGCATGCTTTCCAAGCCTTGCCCTCCTGAAATGTTGATCAGAGTACTTGGAGATGGCTTGGCCCAACACGATTTGATCAAGAGCAAGCGAATCCTTTTGGACCAAACTTTGCGTGGTGCAGTCGATGCCTTGGCTCAATCTCTTTCCACCGCAAAGCCCCTCTTTTTTGGCCGTGCTCAACGAGTTCGGAGAATAGCCAATGAGCTATCCGACATGTTGAAAATCGAAGATGCCTGGCGGGTTGACATTGCGAGCATCTTCTCTCAGTTAGCCTATATCTCGTTGCCTGAATCGGTAACCGAGGACGTTTATTACAAGAGGGATTTGACATCCGGGGTCAAGGAGATGGTTAGAAAATTTCCAGAGGAAACGGAGAAAATCATTGAGAAGATTCCTGGCTTGGAAGACGTCGTTGAGATTTTGGGAAAACTTACCGTACAACATAGGTTCGAAGAAGACGACGATACCGGCTTGCGAAAGGCAGCCTCCATCCTGCGTGTGGCCTTGGATTTCGATTATTATGAAGAACAGGGTCATGACAGAAGCCTGATCGTTCAAACCTTGAAAAGCCGGAAAGATGATTACGACCCGGAAGTGACGGAATGTCTTTCCCAATTGCTCGTAGTTGCGGAACAAAAATATCGGCTCGAGGAAATCACCATTCGAAAACTTGAAGTAGGCATGCGACTGGCTCAGGAGCTTCGATTATCGGACGGGCTTCTTGTTGCCTCAAGCGGTGCAGACGTAGATCGGCAACTCCTCAAGGTTATTCGGAATTACGTATCTTGTTACTCGGAGATGCCTTTCCCCAAGAAGATTCAAGTTACGGTTCCTGCCTTGTAAGTTTTACGCATCTTTTTCTTTCTCTTGAAAGTCAAATCCTACATCGCCCTTTTGTCAGTCGTATCGCTTTTAGGCGCATCCCTTCTGATTGGCTTGGGTTGGTGGGCTTTTACTGATTTGGCCAAAGCCACGAAGGCCCTTGATGAAGAAACCCGAAGAACCGGTGAATCTTCGATTGAATACAAGGACGTGAGGGCTTTTCTCGATACAACTCGTAACATTTTCACATCCCTCGAAATCTACCCAGAGCGTTATGCCGGACTTTTTGGAGTTACGAGGGACGAATTGGCCTTGGCGAAAAAACAGCTCAACATCCTCGCCGCGAATTACTCCGATCATTACACCGAGGAAGTTCTTGAGCCAGTTAGAAGAGACCTGTCGAGAACGGAACAAGCAATTCTCAAGTTGGAGGAATTTGCTTTTTCCGCAAAAGATAGTGAGAAAGCTGAAAAGAAGAACTTTTGGAAAAACAGGAGCAATGCGAACATTAAGTATGAGAAGACACGCGACGAATTAAAAAGAAGCTTGGAAAATATAGAGGTGGAATCAGAAACGTTCAGGGCACAATCCGAGCAGGAAGTTTGGAACAAATGGGATGCCCTCAAAGACCAAGAAGATAGAAATGCGATTTTCCTACTGCTTGCGGTTGGGTTCTATCTCGTATTGATCTCCTCTTTGGGTTTCATTACTTACAAGAGTTTGGCTAGTCCTTTGAGAAAGCTCGAACAGGCTGCGGAGTCTTCGATTGACCACAACAAGCCTTTCTCAATGGTGGAAGTCGGGCCCTACGAAATACGATCCCTTACTCGGCGGTTGCAAGGCTTGATCTTTGGCCTCGAAGAAACCGTGGAGTCGAGAACGCGCGAGCTTAAAGAAAGAACCATTCAGTTGCAGACTGAAATCCACCAAAGAAAGGAATTGGAGACTCAACTCGTCCATGCTCAGAAAATGGAGGCGGTCGGACAACTGGCCTCGGGCATCGCTCATGAAATCAATTCGCCCTCCCAATTCGCAAACGATAACATCCTGTTTCTCAAGGATGCCGTGGAAGGGTTTATTGCAGAGATCGACCAAACCGATCAAGCCCCTGATGAAAAAGAGATTCTTTTCCTTAAGGAAAATGCACCCCAAGCAGTAGAGCAGGCCAAGGAGGGAATCGGTCGTATTACCACGATTGTAAAATCGATGAAGAATTTCGCTTACCGGGATGCGAATTCCGAAAAGAAGCCCAATGACCTGAATCAAGCGATTCGGTCGACTTCGGTAGTCGCCACAAACGAATGGAAATACCATGCGGATATGCAACTGAACCTTGATGAAACCCTACCCATGGTTCCCTGTAACGTTGGAGAAATCAACCAGGTGGTTCTGAACCTGATCGTAAATGGAGCTCATGCCATAAGAGATCGGTTTGAGGACGGCCAAAAAGGCACCTTGGTCGTAAGTTCCAAACATTATCCTGATGCTGATTGCGCTGTGATTTCCATAACGGACAATGGCGGGGGTATCCCGGAAAAAGTGCAAAGCAGAATATTCGAACCTTTTTTTACCACCAAGGACGTCGGCGTTGGCACTGGTCAAGGACTTGCCATTGCACATAACGTAATCGTGAAATCGCATGGAGGCCAAATATGGTTTGAATCCAAACAGGGAGAAGGCACCACTTTCCATATCAAGTTATTGATGACTGTGCCTGGTTAGAAATCGAGGTTGAAACTTATGTCCATTCGATCGATTACTTCCGGATTCCTTTTGATTTTGGCCTATTCTCAATTTGGTTGTTCGGACGAAATCGTACCCGAAACCAATAAGCAAACTTCTTATGTCCCTTTCCCTCGGAAACCCATTCGTGAATTGACCAAAGAAGAGAAAACATTGTTGGTCCGCAATGATTTCGTACGAATCGAGCCAGGAGAATTTCTTATGGGTAGTTCGGACCTTGAGATCGGACACCAAGCAACCGAAGCCCTTCATAAAGTGAGGATTACCAAACCCTATTACATGGCCGTTTCGGAAGTTACCATTGACCAGTGGAATATGCTGCAGCCAAAAATGTTACGAAAAGACGATAACATTCTATTGCCCGATAACCTAAAAAAAACAATCAAGCGTCTAAAATTAGAATTACCCCAAGAGAAAAGCAGAGAACTGATCTTAAACCCGGACGAAAGAGTGTACACGGTTGAAATACTCGAAAAGTTATTACCCCTTTTACAAAGGAAATTAAAGCTTACGACTGATGCAACGAAGAAAAAAAAGAAGGTTTCTTGGAGCGTTGGGGACATCCAATTTGCTTTGAAAGAAGTACAGGAATTCATAGTGGGTAGAAAAAATTTACCGGTCACCGACATTTCTTATCCTCAGGCAAAATCCTACTGCTGGAAGAGGACCGAGCATGCATGGAGCGTGGCAAGGATTCCCAAAAACATGGTCTTTCGTTTGCCCTCCGAAGCGGAATGGGAATATGCCTGCAGAGCGGGGTCGTCAGGTATTTGCGGTTTGGGGGAAGGTGACAAGCTTTCGGGAATGAATGCTAATATCAACGGGGGAAAGAAAGAATTCATAATTGGCGATGAAAGCTATTTGATTAATCAAAAAAAATTGGTTTCAATTCGGCTCAGCAAAAACAAATATCCCGCGAATGCCTGGGGTCTCCAGGATATGCACGGCAACGTTTACGAATGGTGCTATGATTATTACGATGCTTATCCCACGGATGAATTGACCCTTGATCCGATTGGACCGATTCGTGGAAAAGAAAGAGTCTTGCGGGGGGGGAGCTTCATTCGAACCGCTTACGATTCTCGTTCAGCTGCAAGGCATTCGGTGGAACCCTCTTGGCGGGGCTCGGAAATTGGCTTCAGGTTGGTGCTCGGTTATCCGCTCTAAACCTAGTTCTCTTCCCTCAACTACTTATTTCCCGAGGAACTTCGACAAGGTATTGCGTACCTGTGATTCGGGCAGGGCATAAATAGTGACCCGGTCAACCCGGGCAATATTGAAACCGATGCATTCGCCCTCGAGATTAAAAAGAGGTCCGCCCATTGAATTCTTCGGGAGAGGCAGATCATGCTGCAGGATCATGGGAAAATTATCTTTTCTCTTGGATACGGGACCACTCATTTGGAGGTTCCTATTGAATAAATCAAAGGTAACGGAGCGATGGCCCAGAGTCACGTTGTAACTTTTCAAATCCGAATCGCGTTTCACTTCGATCCTCACGACGTCTCCGGGGTCATTACTTCCGACTAATTTTACAACCTGATCTCTTTTCTTCACACGCCTTCCGTCTACTTTTGTGATCACGTCACCTTCTTGGATGCCAGCTTTGTATGCGGCAGCTTGTGGCACGACTTCGGAAATACGAACGCCTCCAATATCGTCTCCTTCAGCTCCGAGGATCACACCCATTACTCCTCCCTCCCGTCCAATTTTACGTGGTTTTCCACTCGTCACCCCTGCCCTGATTTCCTTAAGCATGGAGTAGGAGGACAAAACCCATGAACCGGTTCTGGTTGAATTCCCTTCTCCCCAATTCAAAACTGGAAAAACTTGATCGTTGGAGAGTAATTGATAAAGAGCCAAGTCAGTCTTCTCGTCGCGCTTCTTGATTTTCAACCGGTATGTCTTTCCATCGGAGGTTTCCGCCTCTCTGGCTCCAACGCAATCACTCGCTTTGGTCAAAACGTAACCGCGAGAATCGACAATGCCTCCCATGGCTATGAGTTTGTCGTTACGGATCAAACGAACAGTCGTAGAAAGGGCTTGTTTTTGGGCATGCCCGAATGCTTTTTGGGTTGAAACCCCGTTCAAGCGAAATTTCTCTGCAAGCAAAAGCGTGTTGTTCTTGTCCTGAGCTTGGGAGGAAAACCAGCTGAAAAGTAAAGAGATGAGTACTGCGACCTTCATTCCGTCGGACGATCTCCAAGTTTGATTTTCAAAGATTGCGATTTACCGTCTCTTTGGTACTCGAGTTTGATTTCGTCGCTCGGTTTCTTCGATGCCAACAAAATGGTCAATTCTTCTC
>MDTB01026325.1_pt1 | contig 12633 bp, 11 predicted proteins | sample 811161 | NCBI WGS metagenome assembly MDTB01 (sample SAMN05326650, study PRJNA326480) | marine metagenome | isolation source: seawater | place: Mediterranean Sea | collected 2009 | reverse complement strand
TAAAATTAATAAATTAATAATTATTATCTTTAAGTAGCCTAAAAATTGGTTAATTGCTGATTGCATAATATTATTTATAACTCTATATTTTAAAAATGAGTAATGTTTTATTGATAAACCCATCTTATAACCCAAGCTATGCAGGAACGAAAGCATCGATTGTTAATCCTGTACATCCAACTTTAGGTTTAGCAACCATTGCTGCAACCGCAGAACAAAGAGGGCATAAGGTTCAAATATTAGATTTATCATGGAGACCATATGATTATTCAATGGTACGCGATCACATATTAAAAAATAAAACTGATATCGTTGGGATAACTGCAACAACTCCTTTGATGAATCAGCTTCGTGATCTAAGTGTTTTGATAAAGGATATTTCAAAAGATATTAGAATTATTGGAGGTGGGCCGCACCCAAGTGCTATTCCAAAAGAAAGTTTATGTGAGTCGTTTATGGATGCAGTTATTGTTGGTGAGGGAGATTATACATTTGCTGAACTATGTGATGGGCAATCTCTAAAAGATATTCCTGGTATTTATTATAAAGAAAATGAAGAAGTTTTTTTCTCAGGAGATCGTGCCCCAATAGAGAATCTAGATAACTTGCCAATGCCAGCTTGGCATCTTTATAATATTAAAGATTATTATCAAATGTCACGCTTATTAGCAAAAAAATTGCCTTTAGCTATGGCGGAGTTTTCAAGAGGGTGTATTTATAAATGTGATTTTTGTGCAAGCAAAATAACATTAGCACTAGGTTATAGAAAAAAATCACCCGAAAGATGTGCGGAGGAAGTTAAATATCTATACAATTTAGGTTATCGAGAATTTTCTCTTACTGATGACATATTTACATCAGATCAAAAATGGGCAAAAAACGTTGCTGAAGAAATCTATAAAGCAAATGTTGATATGGTATGGACTTGTACAAATGGAATTCGAGTTGAGAGTGCTGATGAAGAACTTTTTCGCTCACTAAAAAAAGCGGGATGTTATCGTGTTTCGCTAGGATTAGAGTCGGGAAATGATGACGTATTAAAAGCATTTGGAAAAGGTGGCAGAGCTAATGTTGAACAAGCAGTGAAGGCAGTTAAATTAGCGAGAGCTGCTGGCATAGATACAAATGGTTATTTTATGGTAGGACTTTCAGCTGATACTGAAAAAAGTATGAATGACACAATTGAATTTGCGAGGAAAATACCCCTTGATATGATGAAGTGTAGCATAGCAATAGCTTTCCCGGGCACTAAAATGTTTAATGAGTATGTAGAAAAAGGTCTTGTAAAATCTTACAATTGGGATGATTACATGATGTATACATCAAAAGATTTATTTGCTCATGAAAAAGTTGATTACGAAACAATTTTAAAATTTATGGAAAAATTTTGGAAGTATTGCATACTTTATAATCCTAGTTTTATTTTTAGAAGATTAATCAGGGGAATTAAAACAGGTGAGTTTTTTTGGGATTTATATTATGCAACCAAGTTTTATTTTATGCCTACTACTGGAAATGAAGAAGGATCCATATATTATGCTGAAGATCGTTGGCCCCAATATGACTTTATTGCTAATCCTCCTAAACCTGCAAAATACCAAGTAGTTAGAAAATCAAAACTAAGAGCAGAAGGAGTTAAACAAGTACATATAGCTGGTCCATCACCAGTATAAAATTTTTGATAAATGTTAATTTTATGAATCTAGCGATCATCCCTGCAAGAATTGGAAGTAAAAGAATTATAAATAAAAATATTAAAAATTTTGAGGGTAAACCTATAATTTACTATTCAATATTAGCTGCAAAGTTATCGGGTATTTTTGATAAAATTATTGTATCAACTGACTCCTTAAAAATAGCAGCCATAAGCAAAAAATATGGTGCGGATGTTCCTTTTTTAAGATCAAAAAAGTTATCAAAAGACAAAATAGGTATTAATGAAGTTATTTCAGATACATTAAAAAAATTAAAAATTAAGTCTAATTCATCTGCAAGGGTATGTTGTATATATCCAACAGCGCCAATGTTAAAAAAAAGTTTTATAAAAAAAGGTTATAAACTACTTACTAGAAATTTTGATTATGTTTTATCAGTTAAAAAAGAAGACTCTAGAATTTTAAGGGGCTTTTATGGAAATAAAAAAGAAATTACGCCAATAAATAAAAAAACAAAAAATATAAGATCTCAAAATTTAAAAAATATATATGTTGACTCAGGACAGTTTTGCTGGGGATTTGCTGGATCTTGGTTAAGTAAAAGGGGTTGTCACGAATTAAAATCTTCATTCGTGGAAATACCTGATAAATATGTTCAAGATATTGATACTATTGACGATTGGAAAAAAGCAATTAAAAAATTTAAAAAATTAAAATAGTATTATTTTTCAAATGAAAAAAATAAAAAATTCTTTTAAAAACAATGGATACACAATTATAAAATCTAATTCAGTAAAAATAATGAAAAAAAATATTGAAAAAGAAATACTTGATATATTAAAGAGTATTTTAAAAATAAAAGGTTTAAAGTTTAAGAAAAGAAATTACTCAGATCTAATGATGTACGCCCTTAAAAATGATAAAAAACACTCAATATTTTCTTCTTTGTATGATCTTCTACCAGCGTCGACATTAATAAATTCGCTAGGTTCTAATAAATTTTTATTAAAAATTTCAAAAAAACTTGGAATTTTAAAACCTATAATTGGATCTTTGCCTCAAGTAAGAATTGATAGACCTAAAGATAAAATTAGAAAAACTCTAATACACCAGGATTTTTGGTATTCTTTTCTTTCACATAATGCCATAACTTTTTGGTTTTCTATTGGATTAATTAATAAAAAGTTAGGTCCTTTAGTAATTTATCCCTCAACTCATTTAAAAGGTGTATTTAAATTTAAAGATAAGAAAGCAGGAACTTTATCAGCTGTTATAAAAAATGATAAATTAAGAAGAAAAAGAATTACTTTAAAAAGAGATGAAATGTTAGTTTTTCACCAAAAATTGTTACACGAGAGTAGTGATAATTTATATAATATCCCAAGACTAAGTGTCCAAGTAAGATATAATGATTTATCAAAACTAATAAAACCAAAAGCTAGCTTTAGATCTGTTTTAAGTGAATTTGTAAAACAAGAACAAAAAAAATTTTTAGTTAAATGAAAAATAGTTTTAAAAATTGGCAAAAGTTTTATAGAGAATTTTTTAAAAATAATTTTCCAAAATGGCCGGCCGAGCCATTAATTAGAATTGTAAATGGTAAATATTTAAAATATAAAATAAATAAAAAAACTAATATAAAAGTTTTAGATGTTGGCTGTGGGACTGGCAATAATTTAGTTTTATTTAATAATAAAAAAAATAAACTTTATGGAACTGAAGTAACGACAAAAACAGCTAAATTAACACAAGATTATTTAAGTAGTATTGATATTGAGGCTAAAATTTTGAAAGGTACAAATTCAAAATTACCTTTTAAGAATAATTTTTTTGATATTTTGATTTCAATGAATACAATTCATTATGAAAAAACAAATAATGATATTTTAAAATCATTAAAAGAATATAAAAGAGTACTTAAAAAAAATGGTAAAGTAATAATTTTTACAGTTGGTCCTTCTCATGATATTTTTAAAAAGGCTAGAATTTATGGTAAAAATCAATATGAAATACAGAATTGGGATTTTAGAAATGGGGAAAAATATTTTTACTTTGAAAATGAAAGATATTTAAAATTTTATTCTAGTAAATTTTTTAAAAATATTGAAACAGGCCGAGTAACTGAAAATTTGATGAAGATCAATTTAGATTTTTTAATTTTAACAGGAAATAAATGAAAAAGTTAATTATATTTGGTAATGGAGAAATGAGTGATATTTCTAATTATTATTTTAAAAAAAAAAGATCTGTAGATTTTTTTTGTGTAGACGATAAAGAACTTAATAAAGAAAATTTTTTAGATAAACCCTTAATTTCAATTTCTGACTTAAAAGATTTCAGTACTGATGAATATATTTTTTTTGTAGCGTTAGCGTATAAAAAATTAAATAAGACAAGAGAGAAAAAATATAATGAAATTAAAAAACTTGGATATGAATTTGAAAACTTTATTCACGATCAGTCTTATATTGCTGATAATGTAAAGATTGGAGATAATTGTTTTATTCTAGAGAATCAAACAATTCAAACTAAAGTAGAATTGGGAAATAATATTATTATTTGGAGTAGCAATCATATTGGTCATGGCTCTAAAATTGGTTCTCATAGCTATTTAAGCTCCCAAATAACTATTAGTGGAAATTGTAAAATAGGAGAAAGATGTTTCTTTGGAGTAAATTCAGCAGTAAAAGATAATTGTGTAATAGAAGATGATGCTTTTATTGGTATGGGATCAAATATCACAAACAACATAAAGAGGGATTCTACAACTATAAATTCAAGTACTAAAGTTTATGAATCAGATACAAAAATGAACCGATTACTAAAAAAAAAATTCTTTGATTTTTAGAAATGATTAATTTTAAAAATAATAAATGGAAAAAAATAGGCAAAATATTGTGTCCAAATAGAAGTTATGTTTGGTCTAAAAGCCACATGTCGCTTCCAACTCCATTAATTTTCAAAGATTATGTAAGAATATATTTTGGATCAAGAGATAATAAAAATAGATCTAGAATTAGCTTTTTAGATTACAACCCAGAAAAAAATAAAATAATTTATAGACATAAAAAACCAGTAATTGAATTAGGTGAGTTAGGTACCTTTGATGATAATGGCATGATGCCATGCAGTTTAATTAGAAAAGGAAAAAGTTTATTACTTTATTATGTAGGATGGAATCCAAGATCAACAGTAAGATTTTCATTTTATTCTGGCTTGGCTATAAGTCACGATAATGGATTTACATTTAAAAGATATAGTCGTGCACCGATAATTGAAAGAACTAACTTAGAACCTTATGTGAATGCAAGTCCAATGGTTATTAAAACAAAAAAAAATTATATTATGTATTATGTTAGTGGTGAAGGTTGGATAACCCCTGATCTTCCAAGATATAATATTAAAATTGCTATTTCAAAAAATGGCACTAATTGGAGCAGATTAAATAAAACAGCAATTGATTTTAAAAACAAAAAAGAAAATGCTTTAGCGAGACCATGTGTGATGAAAATTGATAATAAATATTTTATGTGGTTTTCTAAAAAAGGTAAAAATTATAGAACAGGTTTTGCATATTCAAAAGATGGCATAAATTGGAAAAGAGACGACTCACTGGTTGATTTAAATATAGGCAAAAGCCCCTTTGATAATAAAATGATTTGTTATCCATATGTATTTTCTTTTAAAAAAAAATTTTATTGTATCTATAATGGAAATAATTATGGAAATAATGGGGTTGGAATGGCAATTCTTAAAGAATAATTTTTAATGTCTAATGTTGCGATATTATTTCCTGCTGGACCATTTTCTGGTATGGGGCATATTAGAAGATCAAATATTATTTACAATTTTCTTAAGAAAAAAAAAATAAAAATAAAAAAATTTCCCCTAAAAGATATTTATAATCTTAATAAAAGAAAAACTTATATTTATAAATATTTTGAAAAAATTTTTACTTTAAAGAGTATTGATATTGTAATTATTGATTTTTCATCTAGTACTGTAATTAATCAATACAAAAATTTAAAAAAAATAATTTTTAAAAAAGCAAAAGAAAAAAATAAAAAAATAATTTTAATTGACTCAATAAAATTAGAAAAATTATATAATAGATATTGTCATAAAAGAATAATTCCTTATTTTTTAAAAGATAACAAAAAATTAAGGAATGGATTTAAATATGTTGTAGTTGATCCCAAACTTTTTCAAATTAAAAAACCAAATTTCAAAAAAATACTAAAAATTTTAGTTACATGTGGTGGATCTGACGAAAAAAATACTCTTTTAGTATGCAATCAAATTTTAACCATAGATAAGGAAAGATTAAAAAAAATTAATTTAAAAATTATTGTGGGAAAATTTTGTAGTAGATTATTTTACAATAAAATAAAAAAGAAATTTAAAAATTTTTTTAATTGTAAAATTATTCATGGTTCAAAAGATAACTATAATAATTATTTGTGGAGTGATATTATAGTTTGTAGTGACGGGATAACTAAGTATGAAGCTTTAGCCACTGGAAGATATGCAGTTGTATTAAAAACTAACAAAACAAATGATATTTATGGTAAAGATTTTGAAAAACTACAATTATTTCACTTTGTTAAACGACAAAAAAACAATTTAAAGGATAATTTGATGGATTTCTTATACTCTAATAATATAAAAAATCTAAAACGTCTTACAAAACATGTTAATGATTTTAAAAAAAATAACTTTAAGGTTAGCTTGAATAACTATTATAACTTGATAAAAAATTAGTCGATATGAAACCCTATATAATTGCAGAAATTGGAAGTAATCATAATGGAGTCTTAAAAAATGCTTTAGAGCTAATTGATGTAGCTAAAGACTCAGGTGCCAGTGCAGTTAAATTTCAATTGTTTGTGCATAATGAATTTATAGGTTTATCTAAAAAAAATTATAAAGACCTAAAAAAGAATGAATTGCCGAAAAAATGGCTAAAAAAAATAGAGAAGTACTGTAAGTCAAAAAAAATTGAACTATTCTTTTCAATATTTGGTGAAAAATCTCTTAAAATGTTAAGTGGTTTAAAAACTGTTAAAACTGTAAAAATCGCATCTTCTGAGTGCACTAATTTGAATTTACTTTCTTTGGTCGCTAAAAAATTTGACAAAGTTATACTTTCAACAGGAATGTCTATGGAGTCAGATATAGTTAAGGCAAAAGAAATACTTGAATTATATGGTGCAAAAAAAATTATAGTTATGCATTGTGTTGCTAATTATCCTACAAAAGTTAAAGAAATGAATTTAAATTATTTAAACACTTTAAAGAATTTAAATTTTTTTAAAATTGGACTTTCTGATCATTCACTTTCTGATGTTTCTTCAATAGTCTCAATCGGATTGGGTGCTAGTTATTTTGAAAAACATATAACATTAAATAAAAAAAACATTGGGCCAGACAATTTTTATTCTTATTTACCATTTGAATTTAAGCGCTATGTTAAATCTCTAAAAGAGGCAAATATTTCACTTGGTATCAACAAAAAAATTATATCTGCGTCTGAAAAAAAATTTGGAAGAAGAAAAGGTCTGTATACCTCACAAAACCTGAAAAGGGGGCAGATAATTAAAAAAAATCACATTATTGCTAAAATGCCAAATTTAGGAATAAGAGACATATATATTGATACTATTTTAGGAAAAAAAATAAAAAAAGCTGTATCTAAAAACAAACCAATTTTCATTGAAAATATTGAATGATCGCAGCTATAATGCAACCAACTTATCTTCCGTGGATAGGATATTTTAAATTAATAAAAAGTGTAGATAAATTTATTTTTTTAGATGATGTTCAATTTAATAAAAGATCATGGCAACAAAGAAATAAAATTCTTTTTAATAAAAAAACACGGTACCTTACTGTTCCCATAAAAAGTAAAGGTAAATTTTTACAAAAAATAAATGAAGTATTAATCGATGAATCAATAAATTGGAGAAATGATCATTTAAAAACAATAGAGCTTGCTTATAAAAAAACAATCTACTTTGAAGAAATTTATAATATTTTAAAAAATGTCTATGATAAAAAAGATAAATATTTAAGCTCGATGAATGTAAAATTAATTAAGATAATTATGAATTATCTAAAAATTAATAAAGAAATAATTTTTTCCTCACAATTAAATACGTCTGGAAGTAAAGATGAAAAATTAATTTCAATTTTAAAAGAAATTAATGCATCAAAATATTTAAGTCCAGAAGGATCAAAAATTTATATTGGTGAAGGAAAGAATTTTCACAACAATCAAATTGATATTAGTTTTTTTGAGTATAAACATCCGAACTATAATCAAGGAAACAAACAGACATTTGTTAAAAATTTATCTATAATTGATGCTTTATTTAATCTAGGTAAAGAGACTTCAAAATTACTTGACCAATAACTCTAAAGGTAAGTAAATGCTGAAAAGATGATATATAGTTTTTTTTAACAATAAGAGTTAAATCTTAAAAAATTAAATGAAATACTGGTTACTTAAATCTGAACCCAACGTCTGGCCTATTGCAAAAAGTACAATAATTTCGTAGTTTTCTTAATGAACATTTATTTTGGAGATTTAGCATATCTAGGAAAAAATAATTATACTACTCCAATTCCACTTAATGCAGGATTCATATCAAGTTACGTGAATAAGCATTTACCAGTCAAGATAAAAATTTTTAAAGACCCAAATAAATTATTAGATACGATTAATGAAAAATGCCCAGATATTTTAGCATTAACTTGCTACAACTGGAATACAAATCTAAATTTTGCTATTGCAAAAAAAAGTAAAAAAAATAATCCAAATCTTAAAATTATAATGGGTGGTCCAGCTTTTGTGACAGAAGATAACGAATGGATAGAACAATTTTTTTTAACTAATCCATTCATTGATCTTTTCATAGTAAGAGAAGGGGAATACAGTTTTTTAAAATGTGTTGAACTTCTTTCTGATAATAATTTTGATTTAACAAAATCAGACCATTCTAAATGGCCAAATACTTTTTATGGGTTTGATCACAAAAGTAAAAAAATTATACATAATCCTATTCTTCCAGTTGAAAGATTAGAACTTTCAACAATACCATCGCCTTTTTTAAATGGAATGCTCGATGAATTTTTACATGACAAACATTTAGCCCCTATTATAGAAACTAACCGAGGATGCCCTTACAATTGTTCTTTTTGTGTTTGGGGCCAAGCTACTCTTACAAAACTTCGTAGATTTGATTTAGATACAATAAAGGAGGAAATTCGTTATATAAGCAAAGAAACCAAAAATCCCACAAAAATAATGTATGTTGCTGACGCAAATTTTGGGATATTAAAAAGAGACTCTGAAATTGCAGATACTTTCATGGAATGTAAAGAAAAATATGATTTTCCAAAAAGATTATTTGTGTATTCACTTAAGAATCAAACAATTCATAGCATAGGTACTTACGAAAAGATTAAATCAATTGCAAATATGAGTATGTCTTATCAAAGTACTAACGAAAAAACCCTTGAAGAAATTGGTCGTAAAAACATACCCATTCAAAACTATTCAAAAAATCGTATGCTGTGTGAACAAAAAGGAATCAATACTTATTGTGAAATGATTTACGGCTTACCTGATGAAACTTATGAGACATTTACCAATGGAATTAGTGAAGTTCTTCAGGCTGGTCAAGAAAGAATACAATTATATGCTCATTCAATAAACTTAGGAGCTGAAACAGCCACAAAAGGATATATGAAAAAATTTGGATTTGAAACTATGTTTAGATACCAGCCAGAATATTGTGGTACTCATCACGGAATGTCTACAACTGAATATGAGGAAGTGGTAGTAAAAACTAATACTATGTCATTTGAAGATTTTTTAAAAATCCGTGAAGTCCATTTTTTCGTTTTGCTTTTAGGATCAAGTGTTTTTAAAGAATTCCAACGTATGCTTAAATGTACGACATTTGATATAGCGTTAATAACAAAATTACTTTTAAGTGAAGAAATTTTTTGGCCTGATAGTTTAAAAAAAATTATGAAAGATTTTAGAAAAGCTTGTAGAGATGAACTTCTAACAAAAGAGAATACAGAAAAAGAAATCGATGAAAATGATGTTAAGATTCTTAAAAGCAGAAAGATGATATTAGTTCCCGCAGCAATATGTAATCTTTTCGCAAAGCGTGAAAACATTGTTGATTTCTTTGACTATTTATCTCAAGCAATAAAACGTAATTTAAGTAAAAATTATTCAGATCATATTATTGAAGATATTGTTTTATCTCTTAGTTTTTCATGTGATCGAGCAGTATATTATGATGATTTAAATAATAATAAAAAGTTAAAGTATGCATATGATATTGATGCTTGGTTAAAAAGTGAAAAGCCTGAAGAACTAGCAAAATACAAAACTGAAAAAAATATTTTATATAATTTTAAACTTGCTGATGGATTAGAAGAGGCTTTTGTAAAAGCTAAAACAGTTGGAACATCACTTGAAGAATCGGTATATCTTTTAAAGTTTAATTTTTTCCCATTATCAGATGATAGAATATTTTCTTACACACGAAATAAAAGTTAAAACTAATATTCATTTTCTTAATTAATGGTATAAAAAAAGAGAAACAATTAGATGAACTACTGGTTAATGAAATCTGAGCCTAATGTTTGGTCTATAGATCAGCAACAAAAAGTAGGTGATAAAGGAGCTCCATGGGATGGAGTGAGAAATTATCAAGCATCCAATAATTTAAAAAGTATGAAAAAAGGAGATCTTTGTTTTTTTTATCATTCTAATATTGGGAGAGAAATTGTAGGTATTGTTGAGGTAATCAAAGAAGCCTTTTTGGACAAAACAGACAAAGATGGTAGATTTGTAGCTGTCCAGGTTAAGTTTAAAAAAAAGTTAAAAAAAAGTATAACTCTTGAAAATATTAAAAAAAACAAGAGTCTTAGCCAATTATCTCTTATTAAGCAGAGCAGACTTAGTGTCATGCCAATAGATTCTAAAAGCTGGAAAATTTTATCTAAGATGGGTAATATTGGATAAATTTCATGCCAAAAAAAGCTAAAAAAAAAAAGATAGTCAAAAAAAAAGATAGTCAAAAAAATGATGTTTCGAATGAACTGGTTTTTAAAACTAAACCAGAATGGGTAAAGAATGCATTAGTAAATAAAGGAAAATATCAAAAAAAATATTCTGACTCTATCAAAAACAATAATGAATTTTGGAAAAAAGAGGGAAAAAGAATTACATGGATTAAGCCTTACAGTAAAATAAAAAATGTTAAGTATAGTAAAAATGAAGTGAAAATTAAATGGTATGAAGATGGAACTTTAAATGTTTCTGCAAATTGTCTAGATCGTCATTTAAAAGATAAAAAAGATAAAACAGCTATTATTTGGGTTGGGGATGATCCAAAAGTTTCAAGAAAAATTTCATACAAACAATTACATAAAGAAGTTTCAAAAGTTGCAAATGGTTTTAAAAAGTTAGGAATTAAAAGAGGAGATAGAGTAACAATTTATTTGACAATGATACCTGAATTAGCAATTACTATGCTAGCTTGTGCCAGAATTGGAGCAATTCACTCAATTATTTTTGGTGGTTTTTCTGCAGAGTCTATTTCAGGAAGAGTAAATGATTGCGAGTCAGAATATATTATCACTGCAGACGAAGGTGTTAGAGGAGGAAAAATCATTCCGTTAAAAGATACTGTTGATGAAGCATTACTGAATTGTCCAAATATAAAAAAATGTATTGTGGTTAAAAGAACTGGAAATTCCATTAGTTGGGTTAATGGAAGAGACATTTGGTACGATGATTTAATAAAAGATGTATCAACTAAATGTGATCCTGAAGAAATGAATGCTGAAGATCCTTTATTTATACTTTATACATCTGGTTCTACAGGAAAACCAAAAGGTGTATTGCATACTTCTGGTGGTTATATTGTTTACGCTTCTATGACTCATCAGTATATTTTTAATTACAAACCTAAAGACGTATATTTTTGTTCTGCTGATATTGGGTGGGTTACTGGTCATAGTTATGTAATTTATGGTCCTCTTGCAAATGGTGCAACTACGGTAATGTTTGAGGGAACGCCAAATTATCCCGATAGCTCTAGATGGTGGCAAATCATAGATAAACATAAAGTTAATATTTTTTATACTGCTCCAACTGCTATTAGAGCACTTATGAGAGAAGGTGATAAGCCAGTTAAAAAAACTTCAAGAAAATCATTAAAATTACTGGGCACTGTAGGTGAACCAATAAATCCAGAGGCATGGTTATGGTATTATAATGTCGTTGGAAATAGCAAATGTCCAATTGTAGATACATGGTGGCAAACTGAAACTGGTGGTATTCTAATAAGCCCGCAAACAGGAGCAATAGGACTTAAGCCGGGCTCAGCAACAAAACCTTTTTATGGAATTAAACCGGCTATAGTTGATAAAAGTGGAAAAGAAATCAAAGGTGCTGGGGAAGGTAGACTGTGTATCTCTCAGTCTTGGCCAGGACAGATGAGAACAGTTTACGGTGATCATCAAAGATTTATTGATACTTACTTTTCTCAATTTGATGGAAAATATTTTACAGGTGACGGAGCTAAAAGAGATAAAGATGGATATTACTGGATAACTGGAAGAGTTGATGATGTTATAATTGTTTCTGGACACAACTTAGGAACTGCAGAAATAGAAAGTGCATTTGTTGCGCATCCCAAAGTAGCAGAAGCTGCTGTGGTGGGCTATCCTCATGATATTAAAGGTAATGGTTTGTATTGCTATGTAACTCTTAATGTTGGAGAAAAAGAAGATGGAGATCTTGAAAGAGAATTAAAGTTGTGGGTAAGAAAACAAATTGGCCCTTTAGCTACTCCTGACTTTATTCATTTTTCACCAGGACTTCCAAAAACTAGATCTGGTAAAATAATGAGAAGAATTTTAAGAAAAATTGCTGCGAATGAACATGAAC
>MDTB01202600.1_pt1 | contig 12635 bp, 19 predicted proteins | sample 811161 | NCBI WGS metagenome assembly MDTB01 (sample SAMN05326650, study PRJNA326480) | marine metagenome | isolation source: seawater | place: Mediterranean Sea | collected 2009 | reverse complement strand
ACCAAGAGATACTAAGAAATCTTTAACTGAATTACCTCTTCTTTCACCTAACGCAAGGTTATACTCTCTTGTACCTCTTTCATCACAATGACCTTCAACTATTATTTGAAATCCGGGTGTCGATTTTAACCAATTGGCTTGTGATTCAAGTGTATAAGCTGAAGCTGATGAAATATTATATTTGTCAGTTTCAAAATAAATTCTGTCGCCAATTTCATTTTGAAGATAAGCCTGAAGATTAGCTTGTTTAGAGTCTCCGTATTCGTATGAAGGTGCGTCTGAAGATGATGAACCTCCAATAGTTTCACAACCTGAGATTACAAAAAATGCAGCAAAGAGAAGTGATAATAATTTTTTTTTCATGAGTTATCCTTTAATTTAATTTTTAATTATCAATAGTATATTTTTACAATCTGAAATCGTATAAGTCAACGATAAGATTACTAATAGAGAAATACTTAATTAATCAAATTTATTTATTATAGATTTTTACAGTACATGATCCTGAACAATCAACACTATCATGAGTTGGAATTGTCTTGAATGTGGTATCAGAAAATAATGCATCTCTGCCAACAGCTTCTTGATCATCAAATAAGCCAGTCATTGTAATATCATCTAGCGAACCGCATGATGATAATCCAAGAATTCCAATTAACAGCATAAAAGATTTAAATTTCATATGAACTTACCCTAACGTTATGTTTATATATATTTACATTTAGAAATCAAATAAGTCAATCCTATGTTTTATTTTTTATGGTAACAGTCCTGACCAAGACGGGTCAGATCCATCTGATGGAGTGATCAATTGTCTCAAATTAACACCTGTCAGGTCAATTAACTTAATTTTCGGTGAAGAAACCTTGCCTTTTGATAATTTTGATTGACTGTAAAAACTTAAAACTCTCCCATTTGGCGACCAAGTAGGGCCTTCTACAAGATAAGATTTGTATACAACTCTCTCCCCCTTACCGTCTGTATACATTACACCAATATAGAATTCTCCACCCATAAATTTTGTAAAGGCAATTAGGTCACCCCTGGGTGACCAAACCGGGGTAGCATATTTTCCTTTGCCAAAACTTATTCTTTTTATATTTTTTGTTTTTAAATTCATTACATAGATTTTTTGACTCCCGCTTCTATCTGATTCAAAGGTTATAAAGTCTCCATCAGGAGAATAAGAAGGAGCTGTGTCAATACCATTATATTTCGTAAGTCTTTTAAGTTTTTGTGTTTTTAAATTCATTTCATAAATATCTGTATTTCCATTTCTTGCAAGACTCATTACTAACTTTTTACCATCTGGAGAATATCTTGGACTAAATGTCATTCCAGGAAAATCACCAAGTATTTTTTGAAAACCCGTATTTAAATCTAAAATAAAAATTCTAGGAATTTTATTATTGTAGGACAGATAAGCCACTTCCTGAGCTGCTGGAGAAAATCTTGGTGTTAAAGCCATATATGAACCATCTGTTAAAAATTTATGGTTTTCACCATCCTGATCAATAATAGCTAATCTTTTTTTTCTATTACTTTTGGGACCTGATTCAGAGATATAAACAATCCTGCTATCAAAATATCCAGATTCACCTGTTATTCTTTTATATATAATATCTGAAATTACATGAGCTATTCTTCTCCAATTCGAGGTTTCTGTAGTTAGTTGTTGGGCAACCATTTGTTTCTCAGAGAAGACGTCCCACAATCTAAATTCAATTTTCAGATTATTTTTGTTCACAATTAACCTTCCATGGATGAGACCCTGAGCAGTGGTTAATTTCCAATCAGGAAAAGATGGTTTTGATTCAAATTTTAAATAATTATCCAAAAATAACCTCTCAGGAAGCACTGAAAAAAGACCCGATCGTTGAAGATTATTCGAAACTACTTTATTGATATCTCTAGATACCTGCTCTTCAATTTTATCTTTATAATTAAATTTAAGGATTGCAACTGGTATTGGCTCTGTATTTCCTCGTGTAATATCAATTTTTAATTCTGATTTAGCATTTAATGGCAGAAAAAAAGAAATAACAAATAAATAAATAAGATTTTTCATAAAATTCAATATTATAACCAAAGAAAATAATTATCAAAAAAAAATTAATTTAAACTCTGTGAAGGATCAAATTCTAAAATTATATCTTTCCATGTTTCGTACTTCTTCTTTGGAACTTTGAGTTTTTTACACTCTGGGTGATTAACAGCACGCATTGCACTCTCAGATGCCGCTCTATAAAATGGATCTTTTATTTGACTTTTATTTACTAACTTCGATGAATAAACCTCACCCTCCTCATTAACTTTAATTTTAACAGTAACAATCAAATCCTTGAGGTTTTTAGCTCCTGCAGGAACTATCCAACATCTATAAAATTGTCTTCTTATTGCATCCTTCTCAGATATTGTTAACTTTTCACCCAATTTAACATTCTTAACCTCTTCTTTTTTATTAGTATTATCTTCTTCATCTTTTTTACTTTCATCATTACTTTTGTTAGCAGTTTTAACTTTTTCAATAGATTTCAAGATACTTTCCATTCTTTTTTTATCTTTCTTTTTAGGAGGTTCTTTCTCTTTCTCTTTTTCTTTTTCCTCCTTAGAATTAACTTTATCCTTTTTTTTTTCTTTAACTGCAAATTCTGGTGGTTTTGGTTTTGACTTTACCACTGGCGGGGAAAAATACTCTTTTTTATTTATTTTTTTTTGCTTATTTTTTTTCTCAATATTATCTATTTTATTAACTGTCTTCTCAGAAATATCAACGATATCTAAAGGTATTTCATAGATCTCAAATCTTTTATTCTTTTTAAAAATTTCAGCACCATAAAGAAATAAAAACAAAACCCCAAAATGAAGCAAAAATGATTTTAACAGACCTTTGGTCATTTTTTATTTTAGTTTTGTAACTAGTGCAACTTTTTTAAAACCAGACTTATTTATAAAAGCCATTAAATCCATAATTTTTCCATAATTTAAATTTTTATCGCCTTTAATATATATCTTAAGGTTTTTATTTTGAGCTTTTAAAGCTGACAATTTTTTAATGAGTAGTTTTGGAGTAAATTTTTTTTTTTGCATATAAATTTGTCCTTTTGAATCAATAGAAACAGTAACTGGATCATTCTTTTCATTTTTTAAAATTGAAGAACTTTCTGGAAGGTTAACTTTAATTCCTGCTGTCAACAGAGGTGCTGTAACCATAAAAATTATCAGTAAAACAAGCATAACATCAACAAAAGGTGTTACATTTATCTCGGACATCGATTCTCTTTTTTTAAAGCTTTTCCTCAAGAATTTACCTAAAGATTTCTTTGGAAATTATTAGAATAATTTCATCTGAAAAAACGTTTAATTTATTTGTAATATTTTCAAGCATATTATTAAATTTATTAAAAAAGAGTACTGATGGAATAGCAGCTACCAAACCAAGAGCAGTCGCAAACAAAGCCTCTGCAATCCCAGGTGCAACAACTGCTAAACTTGTGTTTTGTGATATACCAATTGCAGTAAAACTATTCATAATCCCCCAAACGGTTCCAAAAAGACCTATAAAAGGTGCAGTTGACCCAACAGATGCAAGAAAATTCAAACCTTTTTCAAGATTACTAATTTCTTTATTTATTACAATTTCCATTTCATTTTTTATATTCTCACAAAATGCTTTTTTAAATTCAAAGTTTTTATTAGTAAAACCTGACTTTACTTTGTCAAAATATACCATTGCAGAAAAAAAAACAGCTTCAATTGGGTGGGTTGGTTGAGAACCAAGTTTTTTTGAAAGTTTACTTAATGTTTCACTTGCATAGAAATTTTCTTCAAAATCTTCTGTGTCAATCAAAATATTTTTTAAAGTCGAGTATTTTGAAAATATTATAGCCCAAGACCATACAGAAGAAAATATAAGCAGAATTATTACAATCTTTACAACAATATCTGCTTGGAGAAAAAGTGAAAAAATTGAAAAATCATTCGATTCCTCTAATATTTTTTTTTCTATTGATTCATCCATATAAAATTTATACTACTTGAAAAGAATTAAATCTAGCTATTATATTTTTTGGGATTCTTGAAGGTTTACCAAACTTTTTATTGAGCCAAACAAGCTCAACTTTAATTTCACAAATAATTTTTTTTTTTTTTTAAAACATGTTGCACCAATGTTATTGATGATAGTGAATTTTCCATGAAAAATGTCTCCACAAATAATTTTTCATTTAGAAAAGATGGTAACAAATATTTAACTTTAATTTCCCTAACAACAAAAAAAAAGGTGTTTTTAATCATAAGTTCCATCAATTCAGGAAACTGATCTTTCACCAATGAACTTCTTGCTCTTTCAGCAAACCTTAAATATGTTGTATGGTATGCAAAACCTGAGGCATCCGTATCTTCATAATAGACGTCAAAATTTGACACATGTAATTTTTTCATTTTTCATCATTACTTATATGATTTAATCCTTGTTTAGATAATATTCTTCCTCTGGAGGTTCTTTGAACCAAGCCTTTTTGCATCAAATATGGTTCTATCACATCTTCAATTATATCTCTTTGTTCAAGCAAAGCTGCACTAATTGTCTCTATCCCGACAGGGCCTCCATTAAAATCTAAAGCTATACATTTCATATATTTTCTATCCATTTCATCTAGACCCTGAAAATCTATCTTCATTTTTTTCAAAGAACTTTTAACCGTTAAAATATCAATGATTTTTAATTGATCGACAATAGAAAAATCAATCACTCTTTTTAAAAGTCTAATGGCAATTCTAGGAGTACCTCTAGATCTTTTTGCAATTTCTGATGCTGCATCAGCATCGATAGAAAAATTTAATTTCTTTGAGTTTAAAATTATAATTTCAGCTAAATCATTAGTTTCATAAAAATCCAACTGTAAATGTATTCCAAATCTATCTCTAAGAGGCCTTGACAATAGACCTAATCTTGTTGTTGCACCGATTAAAGTAAATTTCTCAATTGATATTTGCATTACTCTAGCTGAAGGCCCGGAACCAATTACGTAGTCGCACTTAAAGTCCTCTAATGCAGGATATAAAGTTTCTTCAATGATTGGCGGGAGTCTGTGAATCTCATCAATAAATAAGACGTCTCCATCCATTAAATTACTTAAAAGTGTCACTAAATCTCCTTTTTTTGTAAATGCAGGGCCTGATGTTGAATGAAAGTTTACATTTTTTTCATTAGAAATTATGTGAGCTAAAGAAGTTTTTCCTAGACCAGGAGGGCCATAAAGAATTATATGATCTAAATTTTTTTTTCTTTTTTTTGCTGACTCAATATAAGTTTTTAAATTTGATTTTATATAATTTTGTCCTATAAACTGGTCTAAAGATTTGGGTCTTAAATTAAAATTTTTATCGTCCTCTGTTCTCTCAGTAGTTATTTCAGGTCTTCTAAGATTTTTCTCAACCATTGTTTTTATCTTTCTCAATATTTGGTTTCGATAGATATTTTAAAGCGATTGGAATCAATTTATCAAGTTCAGTATTTTTATTATCTGCTAAAACTTTAACAGCAATTTTTTCACTTATATTTTGAGGGTAGCCTAAATTAAATAAACACGATACTAAATCACTGAAATCAGATTTAGAAGAACTTAAGTTTAATAATTTATTTTTATCAGACTTTTTCTTAATTTTTTCTTTTAATTCATTTATTATTCTTTTAGCTAACTTATTTCCAACGCCAGAAACTGTACAAAAAAAATTTTCATTTTCTTGAGTAATGGAACTATAAATTTCTTCACAATTTAAATGATTCATAATATTTAAAGCCATCTTACCTCCAACCCCTTGAACAGTTAGTAAGTCTGAAAAAACTTCTCTTTCTTCTTTTTCCAGAAAACCAAAAAAAAGTCGTTCATTCTCTTTTAAAATTTCATACGTGTGAAGGTCAATTAAAGAATCTTTTTTTTGAATTATATCAATATTTTTTTTTGTTATTAAAACTCTGTAGATAACACCTTTGACATCAATATCAATAAATTCATCCCCACAAAAATCAACATAACCTTTAAATTTGACAATCATAAAAATTACACCACTTTTATTTTTGACTGTTTCTGCATTGAATGACAAATAGCTACTGCTAAAGCATCTGCTGAATCATGGCTTATTTTTTCTTTAATCGAAAAAAATTTATTTATCATATAAATAATTTGACTTTTTTCTGCATGACCATACCCCACTAGATTTTTTTTCACAGTATTTGGTGAATATTCAAATATTTCTATATCATAACGTGCGGCAACTAAAAAAATGATTCCTCTTGCCTTTCCCAACTTGATCGTTGAGTCAGGGTTTTTATTTGAAAAAATTTTTTCCACTGCTATTGAACTTGGAGAATATTTTCGACATAAATCAGATACTTGTTCAAAAATATTGTTGAGTCTTACTCCTAATATTTGTTGATTTTTTGTTACAATCGTACCGTGGCTTATATGTTCCTCTCGATTACCGTAACTTTTGATAGCACCCCACCCAGTTACATTTAGTCCTGGGTCAAAACCTAGAATTAAATTGCTTGCAGTATTCAAATTACTTTTTCCATTAGCGCTTCATTAATATTAAAATTTGATGCAACATTCTGAACATCATCCAAATCTTCAAGCTTTTCAAGAAGTTTAAGCAGAGTCTTAGCATCATCCTCATTTTCAATTTCTGTAAAATTTAGTGGTTTCCATTCTATTTGCGAAAATTTTGGAATAGAAAATTTTTTCTCTAAGGTCTCAAGTACTATATTGTATGACTCTTGATTTGTTTCTAAATCGAACGAGTTCTCGTTTTCTATCACATCTATTACGTTCAAACCCGCGCACAAATCAAAAAAATTTTCAAAAGAACATATCTTTTTTTCATATGAAATATAGCCTATCTTTTTAAAATTATGTTTTACACATCCACTAACCCCTAAATTCCCATTATACTTTGAAAAAGTAGACCTTACTTCAGAAGCACTTCTATTTTTATTATCAGTCATTACTTCCAACATTATTGACACTCCTCCTGGTCCAAAACCTTCGTATATTATTTCTTCAATAGATTCTTTACCATCATCAGAACTTTGCTTCTTAATTGCTTTGTCTATTGTATCTTTTGTCATATTAGAGGATAAAGCATTATTGATTGCCGTTCTCAATCTTGGATTAGAATCAGGGTCAGGTGAACCAAGTTTTACGGAAACAGAAATTTCCCTTATAAGCCTTGAGAAAAGTTTAGCTCTTTTTTTATCTTGAGCTCCTTTCCTGTGCATTATATTTTTAAATTTTGAATGACCTGCCATTAATATCTCTTACTAAGTTTACCACCTAAAATAATCTGATCAAAATTAATTACGGTTTTTTTAATGACATCAATTTCAATTAATACACCACACAAAGTTCCTTCTCCTTGAGCAGTTTCAAGTCTAGGCTTAAGATATTTATGTGTGAACCTTTTTACAGAAATTTCTTTTTTCATTCCTATCACAGAATCATAATCACCGCACATCCCTAAATCTGTTTGATAGAATGTTCCTTTTTCTAAGATCTGAAGATCTGATGTCGGAACATGAGTATGAGTTCCAAAAATTGCGGTCACTCTTCCATCAAAATAATGTGCAATTGCCATTTTTTCTGATGTCGATTCTCCGTGAATATCAATAATTATCAAAGGATCATCAACTTTATCGACCAAAGAATCTAACAATTCATCAACGGACTTGAAAGGATCTTCTAAACTATCCATGAACAATCTACACATCACATTTATAACTATTATTTTTTCATTGTTTTTCAATTGGTATACACCAAAGCCATTACCAGGGGTTCCCTTGGCAAAGTTGCAAGGCCTAAGAAGCCTTTTGTCTTTTTCAATGTGTTTAATTATCTCTTTTTGATCCCATACGTGATTTCCTGTAGTAATGACATCAATCCCATATGAATAAAATTCTTCGCATATTTTTTTGGTAATTCCAAAACCATTTGCAGCATTCTCACCATTAACAATTACAAAATTAATCTCATTTTCTTTTATAAGCGTTGGTAAATTATCCTCTATTGACTTTCGTCCTGATTTTCCAACAATATCTCCACAAAGAAGTATTTTCATTTTATAATTCCGTCTTGCGTTATAATTAGATCAAGCTTTTTATCAAATTCTAATTTAGGTACTTTTTCTAATTTCTGTTCCTCAAAACCAATGCCAATTGTTGTTATAGGTTTAATTTTATTTAAATATGCGATTGTTCTATCATAAAATCCTCCACCATAACCTAATCTATTTTTATTAACATCAAAAGCAAGTAATGGAACTAGGATAAAAGAAGGTTTTTCAAATTTTTTGTTTTGTGGTTCCTTAATATTAAACATTCCATCAGTTAAAAGCTGGCCAGTTTTATAATGCTTAAACAACAAATGATAATCAATTTTTTTTATGGAAGGTAAACAAGTGGTTACACCTACCTTATTCAAATGTTCTAAAAAAGGTAGAATATTTACTTCACTTCTAATCGGATAATATCCTCCAACAATATTAACTTTCTTTATATTAAGTGAAATTAAAGCTTGAATTATTTTCTTTTCTTTGATTACTCTGTCACTAATAGAGTTCCTGATTTTACTTAATTTTTTTCTTAGTACTTTTTTATCAATCATTTTTTTCAATCACTTTTTCTAGTAGATTTAATTCATTTAAAATTTCATCAAAAATCAAATCATTTCCAGTCTTTTTTTTAAGACTATTTAGCTCAGCTGCCAAAAAAAGTGCAACCATTAGAAATTTTTTTGATTGTGAAAGACTCTCTAGATGTTTGTTTTCCTCTATTTTTGAATTTATTAAATCCTCAGCGTTTTTCAAAAGACCTTCTTCTCCTTTTTTACATTGGACTTCATAAGTAAGTTTATCAATTGTAAGTTTTAAAATTGGCATCTTATATTAATATTTTTTCAAAAATTCCATGGTTTTTTCAAGTGTTTCTATAATTTCTAATAATATTTTTTTATTCAAGTCACTTTTTTTGGTAGAGGATTCTTTTTTTAATTTACTCCTCAAGGACTTTATTTTTTCTAAAATTATTGAAATCTGTTCTTTTGCCATTAGATCAAAATAATAACTACTTTACATTAATATAATAATTCATTAATCAATAAATATAAAATACTTGTTATGAAATATAAAATTGCACTTAATGGTTTTGGAAGAATAGGTAGATTAACCCTAAGGTCATTACTAGAGAGAAATAATGAAAAAATTGAAATTTCTGCTGTTAATGATTTAGGCTCCATTGAAACAAACCTTCACCTACTTAAATATGACTCAGTTCATGGAACACTTCAAGAAAATATTAATTTAACTGATAAAAAATTAACTATAAAAAATAATCAAATTGAATTTTTCAAAGAATCTGACCCTACAAAGTTAAAATGGAATGACCTTGGCATTGATTTGGTCATAGAATGCACTGGAATATTTACTAAAAGAGATGATGCAAAGAAACATATTCAAGCTGGTGCCAAGAGAGTTTTAATATCTGCTCCAGCTACTGATCCCGATATTACAGTTGTTTATGGTATTAATCATAATGATATTAATGATAATCACAAGATCATATCAAATGGTTCATGTACCACTAATTGTTTGGCACCTTTAGCATATTTAATAGAGAAGGAAATTGGAATTGAATCAGGCTATATGACAACAGTCCACTCCGTTACTGGTGACCAAAATACAATTGATACAATTCATAAAGACCTCAGACGCGCAAGAAACTCTTTGATTTCTATTATACCTACATCTACAGGTGCAGCTAAAGCTGTAGCCGAAGTTCTGCCTTCTTTGAAAGGTAAATTAGATGGAAGCGCAATAAGGGTCCCAACTGTTAATGTTTCATTAGTCGATTTTAAATTTTCCACAAAAAAAAATGTTGATGAAGAACAATTAAATAAAATTTTTACAGATGCAGAAAAAGCAAATTTTAAAGGTATCATTCAAACATCATCAGCACCTCTTGTTTCAAATGACTTTAATCATAATTCCCATAGCTCAATTGTAGACACGAAAGAAACAAAAGTGATTAACAAGAATTTCTGTAGAGTTCTATCCTGGTATGACAATGAATGGGGATTTTCAAACAGACTGATAGATGTCGCTCTTAAACTTTCTAAATGAAAATTTATGAGAATCTTACTTTAATAACCTACGATTATACTCAAGCTTTATTTTTTCTTAAAAAATATAACGGGAAAAAAATAAATATTTTCTATTCAAAGAAAACTATACTATGGCAAGGTCCTAAATTAGTAAAAAAAATTGAAACGAAATTAAAAAATAAAACAAATTTTATAGCTGAGGCAAAAGAAAATATTGGACTTGCTTTAGCTCTAATTCATCTTGACTTAGAATATTTATCAATAAGCAAAGAATTAAATAAAAAACTCTATGAAAAAATTATATCCGTTGCAAAAAAGAAAAAAACAAAGATTGTCGTATCAGAAAAATTTAGAAAACTTTCTATAAACTAATATTTAATTATGTTTTTTTATATAATATCTCCACCATATGATACAGAAAACTTTAATGAAAATATTTTTAGAAAAATTGTTAATATTATTCCAGTTAAATTTTTTCAATTTAGACCTAAACATAAGGAACTAGATAACAGAGAAAAGTTTGTTAAAAAGTTTCATTCACCCTTTTTAAAAATTTGTGAGGAAAAAAAAATAAAGCTTATTATTAATGATGATTTTGAAATTGCGAAAAAATTTTATTTTCATGGTATTCATCTTGGTCAAAGCGATGAAAATTGTGTAGATGCAAAAAAAAAATTTGGTAAAAATTTTATTGTAGGAGTCAGTTGTTCTGATTCGATTGATTATTATAGAAAGGCGGAGAGAAATGGTGCAGATTATGTTGCTTTTGGACCTATGTACAAAACCATGAGCAAATTAAAAAAAGTAATTGAAATAAAAAAAATTGAAACTTTGCAAAAAAATATAAAATTACCTTTTACTCTTATTGGCGGAATTAATCATAATAATATAAATAAATTAACAAAACTAAAACCGAATTATGTTGCAATAATTAGCAGTTTGTGGAATTTTAAGCATGGTCCCGTCAAATCTGCATTAAAATTTAGAGAAATTTGGAGGAAATAAAAAATGAAAATGATTGCTAACTTAATTAAAGTTGGTCACGTTATCAAATACAAAGACAGAATTTTTCAAGTTTTAAATACCAACACAATTAAACCAGGTAAAGGCGGCGCTTTCATTCAAGTTGAAATGAGAGATATTAAAAGTGGAAATAAACTAAATGAAAGATTCAGATCGTCTGAGAATATAGAGAAAGTGAACGTAACCGAGACAAAAGCAACATTTCTTTTTTTTGAAAATAATTTAATGAATTTTATGAATAACGAAAATTTTGAACAGTTTAGTTTAGATGAGAAATTACTAATTGGTGATAAAAACTTTCTGGAGGATGGCATGCAACTCTCGATCGAATTAATTAATGATGAAATGGTTAGCGCTAAACTGCCAAAATCGATTAAAGTTAAAGTTAAAGAAGCTGATGCTGTTGTAAAGGGACAAACCGCATCTTCATCCTTCAAAAGTGCAACAACAAATAAGGATATAAAGATTCTCGTTCCTCAACATATAAAAGAAGGTGACGAAATAATAATTAACACAGAAAACTATGAATATGTAGAAAAGTCTAAAGATTAAAAATGACTGTAATATCTCCTTTGCTTAATATTCTTATAAATTCTGTCAGGATGGTCAGAAAATTTGTAGTTAGAGACTTTCATGAAATTGAAAAAATTCAAGATTCATTAAAAAGTAATGAAGTTTTTATTAAAAAATCATACAGCAGACTTAACCTTGAAGTTTTAGAATTACTTCAAAAAATAAAACCAAATTTAAAAATATATAATACATTTAATCCAAAAAATTCAGATTGCTGGATTATTGATTTTACTGATTATGAAGCAAACTTTTCCAGAGCCAATGAAAATTTAGGTTTTGGAATAGCACTTCAAGAAAACAGTACTATAAAATCATTTTTATTTTATAATCCAATAAAGGATGATTTTTTTTTTTTTGAAAAGGGGTTAGGCTCATATAAAAATGACTCAAGAATAAGAGTTTCAAACAAAACAAAAAAGAAGGAAATAATTTTTAGTGTATATAAAAAATCTACCGATGATGATATTAATGCAATAAAATTTGTAAAAAGTATTTTCACAGAAAATAAAATATCTCAAAGAGAATGTGGTTCAATATATACTCATATTTGCGAAGTTGCTTGTGGTAAAAGTGAAGGGTGTGTGTTTGTCAACCCAAGCTCTAAATTAGAAACTATATGTGACCTAATAAAATTTGAGTCAGGTGGCAAGATAACAAAGATAGTTAACAACGACTTAACTATAATTATTTATAGCAATAAATTAGTTGAAAAAACAGTGAAAGAGATGCTAGAAAATAATATAATTAAATTATGATGGTTTTTTCAAAAAATATTTTTAAAATTTTTTTTATAATATTTCTTTTCTCAACAAAATATGTAGTTGCTGAAGATAAAATAAAGAAAATTATAATTGACAAACCTTTATCAAACCAACGTTTATT
>MDTB01116122.1_pt1 | contig 12635 bp, 11 predicted proteins | sample 811161 | NCBI WGS metagenome assembly MDTB01 (sample SAMN05326650, study PRJNA326480) | marine metagenome | isolation source: seawater | place: Mediterranean Sea | collected 2009 | reverse complement strand
TTCTTTAATACTTTTGGAAGACTTAAAACCTTCAATAATATTTTTACCTAAATAATATTGGTTCTTATGAAAGAGAGAGAGGTCAGAATCATACTTATGAATAAAATAACCTTCAAAATTATACCTTGCTAGGGATGTGAAAAATCCCGCAATAACCAATTCATTTTTATCGTTAAAAAAATAATCAATTGCTGCTATTTTTCTTTGATTTAATTTTATTTCTATCTGACTAATTGTCTTAGTGCCCAATAAATACAAATAAAAATTATTTCCTTTCTTCCAAAAGGTTTTAATTAAAATGATTTTCCCAATTGGAGAAATTAAAAGCTTGTTATCTCGTTTGGATTCAAAAGGAACTTCAAGTTTATTATAAACCTGATTAGTTAATTTACAAGATCGATCAAAAAAAAGCAATTTAATATCTTCGTTTTGACCCGATTGAAACGGCAACTCAGCTAAAACAAAAAACTCATCCTCATAAGTTGTATCAGAAATAATATAGTTTGTTGAATAACCACTAACATTAGGCTCACTAAAAATCATATTACTTTTCACAAATCCGTTTTTAATATCAAAAAAATGAGCATATAACTCTGTAGAATTATTTTTTTTAGTAGAAGTGAATAGAATAATTTTATTGAACAATTGATTGATACTTAAATAAGTATGTCCATCAATTTTTACATCAAATTGATTGGCATTTTTAAGTGATTGATCAAAAGTATTTAACTTAATATCACATGAAGAAGATTTAATTTTTTCTTGAACCAGAACATAATAATTGTCTTGAAAAAAACATATTGAAGGTTTATATTCAGAGGATGTAGAAATATTTTCACTAAAGTTTAATTTGAATTCTTGAGCATAAAAAAATGAAAATAAAGTGGATAAAAAGAATAAGATTATAATTCTAAAAGACAAATTCAAAACATTAAATTAATGCTTTAAATTACAAATAATCAATTACAAAAACAGAAAATTTACTTATTCAAGAGATTTTTTAATATGAAAGATTTATAGTTTTCTCCAGATGCTTTTTCTATGACTTCGTTAATAAAACCTATTGTTAGCATTTCTGTTGCTTTTATTCTTCCTAAACCTCTTGAACGCAAATAAAATAGCGCCTCCTCATCAAATTGTCCAGTAGTACTACCGTGACTACACTTGACATCATCAGCATAAATCTCTAATTCAGGTTTAGAAAATATTGTAGCATTATCATCAATTAGTACATTGTTATTTTGTTGAAATGCTTCAATCTTTTGAGCGTCCTGATGTACAATTACTTTTCCATTAAAAACGCCAATTCCATTTGATCGAATTACCCCTTTATAATTTTCAAAAGAGTTACAATTAGCAACCAAATGATCTATGGTTGTATGTTGGTCCATGTACTCATTACCTGACGGACTGAACACTCCGTTAAGTTCAGTATGACAATGCTCTCCTTCAACTTCTACTCCGATGTCATTTCTAATAAATTGACCAGAATTTGAATAGGTATTTATTGCGAAAAAACTAGAATGTTGCTGTTTTATAAATTCCGAACAGATATTGAAATTTTCTTCAAAATTTTGGAACTTATCTATTTGTAGATTTCCATTTTCAGCAATATAAAACTCACTCAAGTGATTGATAAAACTATTTTTAGCATTTTTTTCTCCTATGAAGTATTGTTTGATTTCAAGTGAAGAGTTTTTACCTATTGAAATATTCAATCTTGTGTTTGCTAAAATATTTTCAACTGTGCTAATATTTATGATATTGACAACATCCTCAACTTTTATATTATCTAAAACATTTATAAAAAACCCTTGTTCCAAGCAAGTATGATTCAAATAAGAAAAATAATTATTGTAACTTTTTTTATATCCATTTAATGATTCTATTTGCAAATTGTTCAAATCAGAAAATGGGATAAGCTGGACCCCCTCTATTTGAGAGATATTAGATAATTTAGCGTTGAACTTACCGTTTTCTATAACAATGGTTATCCCAGAACGAATCGGGAGGGATAAATGGTCAAAATCACTTAATACAAATGAATGTTGATTATGAAAAGGGGTTTTTTTAATTTTTTTCAACTTTGCGTATTTCCATTTTTCTTGCTTTCTGTTGGGAAATACCAGAGAACTAAAAATCTCAAATGCTTCTTTAGATTTACTTTTAAAAATTGGTTGAAATGATGCTATATCTAAATTCATTTTGTTTTGAGTGAATTGAATATTTAAACAGCTAAATCCATTTTTATCCAGTCATAGCCCTTTTCCTCAAGTTCAAGTGCAAGAGACTTATCACCAGATTTAACAATCTTACCATCATACAAAACATGCACAAAATCAGGAACGATATAATCTAAAAGTCTTTGATAATGAGTAATAACAATTGTTGCATTTTCCTTAGATTTAAGTTGATTAACTCCACTAGCTACAATTTTTAAAGCATCAATATCTAATCCAGAATCAGTTTCATCAAGAATAGCTAGCTTTGGATCAAGCATTGCCATTTGAAAAATTTCATTTCTTTTTTTCTCACCACCAGAAAAACCTTCATTAACAGAACGGTTTTTCAATTTATTATTAAGTCCAACTAGAGCTGACTTATCAGCAACCATTTTTAAAAAATTTTTAGCAGAAATTGGGTCTATTCCTAATGATTTGTTTCTTTCATTTAAAGCAGTTCTTAAAAAATTAATATTGCTCACTCCGGGAATTTCGATAGGATATTGAAAGGCTAAAAACATTCCTTTCCATGATCTTTCTTCATGACTTAAATCTTCAACATCTTCATTCAAAAAAGATATTGAACCACTGGTTATTTCATAATCATCTTTACCAGCTAAAACAGAAGAAAGAGTACTTTTTCCAGAGCCATTTGGACCCATTATAGCATGAACTTCTCCACTTTTAACTTCAAGATTTAAACCTTTTAAAATCTCTTGGTCTTCAATCTGGCATTTTAAATCTTTGATTTCTAATATTGTATTACTCATATCTGTTTTATCCAACTGACCCTTCTAAACTTATTTCTAATAATTTCTGTGCTTCAACAGCAAATTCCATTGGTAATTTATTAAGTACTTCTTTGGCATAACCGTTAACAATTAAACTGATTGCTTTTTCTTCAGGAATTCCCCTTTGTTGACAATAAAATAATTGATCTTCTCCAATTTTAGATGTAGTTGCTTCATGTTCAACTGTAGCTGTAGGAGTTTCACATTCTATGTAGGGAAATGTGTGGGCACCACATCGATCCGTCATCAGAAGAGAGTCACATTGTGAGAAATTTCTTGCATTTTTTGCACCCTTGCCTATTTTAACTAAACCTCTGTAACTATTTTGGCTTTTGCCTGCAGAAATTCCTTTAGAAATAATTGTAGACTTAGTGTTTTTACCAACATGAATCATCTTGGTTCCTGTGTCTGCTTGCTGAAAATTATTTGTTACAGCAACAGAATAAAACTCCCCAATAGAATAATCTCCTTTTAAAATACAAGAAGGATATTTCCAAGTAACAGCAGATCCTGTTTCTACCTGAGTCCATGAAATCTTTGAGCGATAGCCACAAATACCACGTTTAGTGACAAAATTAAATACTCCACCTTTACCACTTTCGTCACCTGGATACCAATTTTGAACGGTTGAATATTTAATCTCTGCTTGATCCAATGCCACTAATTCAACAACTGCGGCATGTAGCTGGTTTTCATCTCTTTGTGGTGCAGTACAACCTTCTAAATAACTTACATAGCTGGATTGATCTGCTATGAGTAATGTTCGCTCAAATTGACCCGTTCCAGATTCATTTATTCTAAAATAAGTAGACAACTCCATAGGGCATCTTACTCCTTTTGGAATATAACAAAATGAACCATCAGAAAAAACTGCACTATTTAAGGCAGCGTAGTAGTTATCAGTAGCAGGTACAACCGATCCCATGTATTTTTTAACTAATTCTGGATGATTTTGAACTGCCTCTGAAAAAGAACAAAAGATGATTCCCAACTCAGCTAATTTATCTTTGAAAGAAGTAGCAACAGAAACTGAATCCATTACAAAATCTACAGCGACTCCCGAAAGTCTTTTTTGTTCTTCAATTGATATTCCTAACTTATCCATTGTCTTAAGAAGCTCTGGATCAACCTCATCTAAACTACTTAATTGTTTTTTTTGCTTTGGGGCAGCATAATAACTAATATCTTGAAAATTTGGCTTGGCATATTTAACATGAGCCCAGTCTGGTTCACTCATCTCTGTCCAAATTTTAAGCGCATTTAATCTGTAACTAAGTAACCAATCTGGTTCATCTTTTTTGGCAGAAATATACCTGACAATATCTTCATTAAGTCCATTGGGAGCCTTTTCTGATTCAATATCTGTTACAAAACCAAATTCGTAGGACTTGTTATCTAATTCTTTTTTTAATTCTTTTTCTGTGTAAGACATTAATAAAATTTAAAGAGAAAAACTTTCTCCGCAACCACACGTTCTATCTGCATTTGGATTAGTAAAAACAAACCCTTTTCCATTTAAACCACCAGAAAAATCTAAGGTGGTACCAATTAGATATAAAAAACTTTTTTTATCAACCACCACCTTAACTCCATTATCATCAAATGATTTATCAGAGTCTTTAATCTTGTTATCAAATGTAAGTTCATACATTAACCCAGAGCAGCCACCACCTTTGACACCAACTCTGATAAAAAAACCAGATTTCCCGTCTTCTTCCATCAACTGCTTTGCTTTTGATTTGGCGTTTTCTGTAACTTTAATCATTTAATGTTATTTAGAATGATTTTAATTTCACGCAAATATACCTCAAATTTAGTTGGCAAAGAAGTAAAAATGTGATTGTATAACCTATATTTTAAAATTGTTGAACAAAAAAAAAGAAGGTTATGTTACTATTAGATTAAATTTGCGGCCATGAAAAAAGAAGAAAAAGCTATAAGCATTGAAGATTTAGGTGAATTTGGTTTAATCGATAGGATTACCGAAAAAATAAAAACCTACAATAAATCAACAAATGTCGGACCTGGAGATGATGCGGCAATTATTAAAATCAAAGATCATACCGTTATCAGTACAGATATGATGGTTGAAGGAATTCATTTTGATATGACTTTTACTCCACTCAAGCATCTAGGATACAAAGCCGTTGTAGTCAACTTAAGTGACATATTCGCCATGAATGCCAGCCCACAGCAAATTACCGTTAGTTTAGCAATTTCCAGTAAATATACACTGGAAGCAATTGATGAATTATATGATGGAATTCTCTTAGCATGTAAAAAATATAAAGTTGATATTATTGGAGGTGATACCACATCTTGCCCTAGCGGATTAACTATTTCAATTACTTCAATTGGAACTTGCTTAAAGAAAAATATCGTTTTCAGAAGCGGAGCAAAAGAAAATGACCTTTTGGTTGTCACAGGAGATTTAGGCGGTGCTTATATGGGACTTACTGTTCTTCAAAGAGAAAAAGAAGTTTGGAAAAGTGATCCAAATATGCAACCTGATCTTGATAACTTCAATTATATACTTGAAAGACAACTAAAGCCTGAGGCAAGAAAAGATATTATCAAGTTTTTTCAAGAAAGTAATATTCTACCTACTAGTATGATTGACATCTCTGATGGATTAGCTTCTGAAATATTTCATTTGTGTAAATCTAGTAAAACAGGATGCCAGGTTTATGAAGATAAAATACCTATTGATTCTCAAACTTATCAAACTTCAATGGATTTTAATATTAACCCATCAGTTAGTGCGCTTAACGGTGGCGAAGATTATGAATTGTTATTCACATTAAACCAGAATGACTTTGAGAAAATAAAAGGAAATCCAAACCTAACAGTTATTGGGCATATTACTAAAAAAGAAGCTGGAATCAATTTAATTTCAAACGGAGATGTTTCAACTCCACTTAAAGCTCAAGGGTGGAACCATTTTGAAGGGTAATTTTCACAATGGTTTATCATCTTGATCTAAAAAATGAAATTGTAAAATTCCTAAATCAGTTATAGGTCTAATGGTCACCCACTTTTTATACTTTAAGAACCATTTTCTTTGAATACTCTTGACACCTTTTCTCAAGAAAGCCTCTACAAAAGGATGAACATTCAAATAAATTGATTTTAAAGTTCCTTGATCCATAATTGATTGAAGCATGTGTTCGATTTCGTCAACAACTAATATTGATGCTTGTATTTCACCTTTACCTAAACAATGAGGGCAAGTCTCCGTTGTTTTAATATCAGTTTCAGGTCTTACTCTTTGTCTAGTAAGTTCTACTACTCCAAAACGGCTAGGCTGCTGTATATTGTGCTTAGCCTTGTCGTCTTTCATGAATTGTCTGAAATTTTCAATTAATTTTTTATTGTTTGCTCTTTCATACATGTCAATAAAATCAACAGCAACAATCCCCCCCATATCTCTTAACCTCAACAACCTTGCAATTTCTTCAGCAGCTTCTACATTAGTATCAAGGGCATTTAATTCCTGATCTGGATTTGTTGCTTTTCTATTGCCACTATTGACATCCACTACATGCATGGCCTCTGTATGGTCAATTATTAGGTAAGCCCCTGATTTTAAATTTACTTTTCTACCAAAAGTTGCTTTAATTTGCTTGTTAATTCCTCTGTTTTCAAATAGACTTACTTTACCTTGGTATAGTTTAACTATATCCTCTTTTTCTGGGGCAATTGTTCGAACATAATCTTTCAATTCATTATAAAGAGACTCATCATCTACATGGATGCTTGTAAACTCTTTATTTAGTTCATCTCTTAGTACAGTTGTAGCTCTATTCATTTCACCAAGAAGTTTTTTTCTAGGAGATGCGTTTCTGAGCTCTTTATACATTTTAGCCCATTTCTTTTCTAAATCTCTTAAATCTTGATCAAGCTCAGCAACTTTTTTATTTTGAGCTACAGTCCTGATAATTACTCCAAATTTTCTTGGTCTAATGCTATTAATCAATCTTTTAAGTCGATCTCGTTCATTTGGATCTTTGATCTTTTGAGAAACAGAAATTTTTTCAGAAAATGGAACTAAAACTAAAAACCTTCCTGGGATAGTTACTTCTGCACTTAACCTTGGTCCTTTAGAGGAAATTGGTTCTTTGGTTACTTGAACAGCTATAAGTTGATTTGAAGAAAGTTGTTCCTTAATTTTACCATCTTTTAAGATATCTGGTTCAATTTTATTATAGCCCAATTTATGCGTAGATTGTTTCCCTTTTAGGGAATCTTGCACGTATTTGTTCATTGATTTATACTGTGGACCTAAATCTAGATAATGCAAGAAAGCATCTTTCTCATATCCAACATCTACAAACGCAGCGTTAAGACTAGGAACAATTTTTTTAACTTTTCCTAGATATACATCTCCTACATTAAACTTATCATCAATTCCTTGCTTGTGAAGCTCAACTAACTTGTTTTCATTGAGCAAAGCAGTAACGACATCGTCTTTTGTAGAATTAATTACTAATTCATACGACACTTTAACCTCCTATATCTGATTACAGCATAGCGGCAGCATCTAAATACTATAAAGAATTTAAATCCTACTTCTTCTTCTTGTGTCTGTTTTTTCTCAGACGCTTTTTCCTCTTGTGTGTAGACATCTTGTGTCTCTTTCTTTTCTTACCGCTAGGCATACGAATCTTTTAAATTATTATTAAATACTTTTTACTTTTTCTTGACCTTACTTTTTACTCCTTCAATAAATGTTTTGGAAGGTTTGAAAGTAGGAACAAAATGTTCTGGTATAATCAAAGTTGTATTTTTAGAAATATTTCTTCCAGTTTTTTCAGCTCTTTTTTTAACAATAAAGCTTCCAAATCCTCTTAAATAAACATTTTCACCGTTTTCCATAGCATCGATAACTGATTGCATGAAAGATTCAATTGTTGCTTGAACAGCTATTTTTTCTACACCGGTTTTATCTGAAATATCAGTAACTAAATCTGCTTTTGTCATAGTTTAAATTATGATTATACCAATTATTGGCTTGCAAATATAATTTTATTTATGAAAGGTGAAAAACTACTGTTGAGTTTTTTATTTTAGCATTAATGATAGACGCATCTTTTGCACTCATATTACTCAAATGGTATAAAAAAAACAAGAGAGAACTTCCATGGAGAGTCACTAAAGACCCATATTATATTTGGCTTAGTGAAATTATTTTACAACAAACTAGAGTTGATCAAGGAATGCCTTACTACATAAATTTTGTCAAAGCATTTCCTAATATTTCAAAGTTGGCTAATGCTTCAGAAGAAAAAGTTTTAAAACTTTGGCAGGGCTTAGGGTATTACAGCAGAGCCAGAAATTTACATTACACGGCAAAATATATTGCAGAAGAATTAAATGGTGATTTTCCGAAAAAATTTGATGAAATTATTAAACTAAAGGGAGTTGGAAAATATACAGCTGCTGCAATTTCTTCTTTTGCTTTTAACGAAAGAAAAGCTGTTGTTGATGGTAATGTTTATAGACTATTAAGTAGGTTTTTTGGTATTGAAAACCCAATAGATACTAATACGGGTCAAAAAGTATTTAGTGATTTAGCAATAAAAATGCTGCCTAAAAACAATACAGATACCTACAATCAGGCCATTATGGAATTTGGATCGCTACAATGCAAACCAAAAAATCCCAATTGTAAAGTGTGTCCACTAATTTCAAAATGCTTTAGTTTCAAAAATAAAACTACAGGAGATCTTCCAGTAAAATCTAAAAAAATTAAAATTAAAAAAAGAGCATTTAATTACTTGGTTCTCACTGATGGTGAGTCAATTTTTATCGAAAAAAGAACCAAGAAGGATATTTGGGAAAATTTATATCAATTTCCAATGGTTGAAAAAGAACATGATGGGTTCAAACCAGAAAAAAAAATAACAGAAAATGGAGTTTTAATAAACAAAAAAAGATGTAAGCACTTATTAACCCATCAAAAAATTTCAGCAGTATTTTGGCATTTTTTATTTGATGAAATGCCAACAGATAAAACTTTAAAAATTATAAAACTCTCTTCTTTAAATAAATATCCTGTCCCAAAAATTGTTGAAAATTATATTAAAGAAAATATATTGATTGAAGTTTAATAATTAATTTTGAAAAATATAATAGTAATTATGGCAGGAAGTATTAATAAAGTTATTTTAATTGGAAATCTTGGAAAAGACCCAGAAGTAAGGCATCTTGAAAACGGTGCTTGTGTGGCTAATTTCTCTATCGCTACTTCCGAAAATTATAAAGACCGAAAAACAGGTGAAAAAGTTTCCCAAACTGAATGGCACAATATAGTAGTTTGGAGAGGTTTGGCTGAAATAACTGAGAAATACCTAAAAAAAGGTGACAAAGTTTATATAGAAGGCAAACTCAAAACAAGATCTTGGAAAGATCAAGAGGGAAATAATAGATATACTACTGAAATTATTGCCGATAACCTTACAATGCTCGGTAAATCTCAGGAAACCAAAATAGTTGCAAATGAGAGTGTAACATCTAATGATAAATCTATCCATTCCAATGATGATTTTTCAGGTCCTGATGAAAGTGATGATTTACCATTCTAACACTATGTTAAACGAAACTATTTAAATTGGAGCCTCCCCCTTATCAATTATTTTATTTATCAATTCTACAACCTTTTAATTTATCCTTAGCAATTTCACTTTTGGTGATGCTTATTCTTGTATTCGCTTCAGCTCTTCTTTCGGGAACAGAAGTAGCGATCTTTAGTCTTACTCATTCTGAAAAATCACAACTAATTGATGAAAAAGAGAATAAAAAAAGCCAAAGGGTTTTAATCTTATTAGAAAAACCCAAAAAGTTATTAGCTACCATATTAATAGCAAATAATTTAATAAATGTCTCTATTGTTATGGTTTCAACTTTTGTAATGGATCATCTATTTTTGGTTAATGAAATGAGTGAAATGAGCGCCTTTGTCATTCAGGTTGTTTTGGTGACTTTTATCATTTTATTATTTGGAGAGGTAATACCTAAAGTATATGCCAATAATTACAGCATAATATTTTCAAGGTTCATGTCCCTTCCTATTTCTGTACTAAAAAAAATATTTAACCCATTAAGTGACCTGCTAATTTCCAGTACTTCAATAATAGATAAAAAAATTGAAAAGAAAAGTGAACAGTTTAATGCTGAAGAATTAGAACACGCTTTAGACTTAACTAAAGACAGTGTGAAGAATGAAGATGAGAAAAAAATCCTTGAAGGAATTGTAAAGTTTGGACAAACAGATGTCAAACAGATAATGACTCCAAGAACAGATGTCATTTCTTTTGAAAACGATATTAATTACAAAAATTTAATACAACAACTCAAAAGCGTAAACTACTCAAGAATCCCAGTATTTGAAGAATCATTTGATAATATAAAAGGAGTATTGTATGTAAAAGACCTTCTAGGTAAGATTGAAGAAGAGGCTGACTACAAATGGGTAAATCTACTTAGGGAAGCAAAATTTGTTCCAGAAAATAAAAAACTAGATGATTTACTTAAAGAATTTCAAGAGGAAAGAAAACATATTGCAATTGTAGTAGATGAATACGGAGGTTCATCAGGAATAGTAACATTAGAAGATGTTTTAGAAGAAATTGTCGGAGAAATTACTGATGAATTTGATGAACAAGACATTACTTTCAAAAAAATAGATGAATACAATTATATGTTTGATGGCAAATCTGCTTTAATTGATGTTTATAAAATTCTTGAAATTGATGGAGATAACTTTGAATCAGTCAAAGGAGAGGCTGATACTATTGCAGGGTTTTGTATTGAACAAGCTGGAAAAATAATGCTTAAAAATGAAAAAGTAAATTTTGATAAATATACTTTTACTGTTGAAGCAGCTGATAAAAGAAGAATTAAAAAAGTGAAAATAACAATAAATGAAGTTTCTTAATAGCATTGCTTTTTTGTTAATAGTCTCACTTATTATGTCGTGTGAGAATAATAACTACCATCCAAAGCCAAAAAGTTATTTGAGAATAGATTTTCCTGATAAATCTTATTATGAAATAAATGACTCTTGTCCTTTTAAATTTAAAATCCCTGATTATAGTGCATGGGTCAAAAACTTTAAATCTGTTAAAAACTGTAATAAAACCATCATTTTTCCAAACTTTAAAGCTGAAATATTATGTGATTATTTGACTCTGGATAATAACGTAATCGAACTTTCAGAGTCTTTTAGAAAAATGGTGTATGAGCATAGTTTTAAATCTTCAGCTATAGTTGAGCGTTTTTGGGAAAACGATAGTAATAAGGTCTATGGAATTGCCTACGAAATAAAAGGCAATACTGCTTGTAATTATGCATTTGCTTTAACAGACAGTAACAAACACTTTTTTTCAGGCCAATTGCTATTTCAAACTGCGCCTAAATATGACTCGTTAAAGCCAAGCATAGCATTTATTAAAGAAGATATAGAAGCCATAATAGCTTCATTTAAATGGTCTAACTAAAAGCTGGAATTCCGGTAATATCCATTCCTGTAATCAACAAATGAATATCATGAGTTCCTTCATAGGTTAATACAGATTCTAAGTTTGCCATGTGTCTCATAACTGAGTACTCATTCATAATCCCCATAGCACCATGAACTTGCCTTGCCTCTCTAGCAATTTTAATGGCCATTTCTACATTATTTCTTTTAGCCATTGATATTTGAGCAGTAGTTGCTCTACCTTCTTCTCTTAGTTGACCAAGTCTAAATGTTAAAAGCTGAGCTTTAGTAATCTCTGTAATCATTTCAGCTAATTTCTTTTGAACCAATTGGAAACTTGCAATAGGCTTATCAAACTGAATTCTTTCCTTAGAATATCTTAAAGCAGAATCATAACAATCAAGAGCAGATCCAATAGCTCCCCAAGCAATACCATATCTTGCAGAATCAAGACACAAAAGAGGAGCACCAAGACCATCTTTATTTGGAAGTAGGTTTTCTTTTGGAACTTTAATATCGTTAAAAATCAACTCTCCAGTAGCAGATGCTCTTAAAGAATGTTTCCCATGCATTTCAGGGGTTTCAAACCCTTCCATTCCTCTTTCAACTATAACCCCTTTGATTCTATCATTATCATCTTTTGCCCATACTACTGCAATATCAGCAAATGGAGCATTAGAAATCCACATTTTTGAACCGTTTAGTAAATAATGATCTCCTTTATCTTTGAAATTGGTAATCATTCCCCCTGGGTTTGAGCCAAAATCAGGTTCAGTAAGCCCAAAGCAACCAATCATTTCACCTGTTGCTAATTTGGGTAAGTATTTTTTTCTTTGTTGTTCATTTCCGAACTTATAAATGGGATACATTACTAATGAACTCTGAACTGATGATGTTGATCTTAATCCAGAATCACATCTTTCCAATTCTTGCATAATTATACCATAAGCAATTTGATCAAGGCCAGCTCCACCGTATTCTTCAGGGATGTAAGGACCAAAGCCACCGATCCCAGCCAGTCCTTTTAAAATCTGATTAGGGAATTCTGCTCTCTCATAATACTCCTCAATGATGGGAGAAACTTCTTTTTTTACCCAGGCTCTTGCTGATTCTCTGATTAATTTATGTTCATCAGAAAGTAAT
>MDTB01235546.1_pt1 | contig 12636 bp, 8 predicted proteins | sample 811161 | NCBI WGS metagenome assembly MDTB01 (sample SAMN05326650, study PRJNA326480) | marine metagenome | isolation source: seawater | place: Mediterranean Sea | collected 2009 | reverse complement strand
CACCACCTTCGATCATGGCCGGCCCGCCCATCGCGATGGTGGAATCCTTCGTGGCAATGATGACATCACAACAGGCCAGCAGCGCTGTATTGCCAGCAAAACAGCGTCCATGATTGACACCAATCATCGGTACCGCGCCTGAGAGCTGCGAGAACTGGGTGAAGGTATGCGTATCAAAGGCAACACCAGGACCCGTGGAATCATCACCGGGTCGCCCCCCCCCACCCTCGCCAAAGAGAACGATCGGCATACGAAACCTCAAGGCCAGCTCAAACATCCGGTCTTGCTTGTAATGGTTACGAGCGCCCTGGGTGCCTGCCAAAACCGTATAATCATAGTGCACCACCATGGCCCTCGCGGCTTCATCGCCAAACAGATCCGCATTGATCGTGCCTGTGCCAGCCACCACACCGTCGCCCGGGGTGCGCTCGCGAAGGGTTTCGATGTCTTGACGCTTATGTTGACGCGCAACAATCAGCGGCCAGTATTCTTTAAAGGAGCCTTCATCCATTAATTCCTGGATGTTTTGTCGCGGCATCCGTCCGCCCCGGGCATGTCGCTTGGCGACGGCTTCTGCGCGATTTTCATCCAGGGTAAAAGCATGGCGATCATAATTTTCCTTCAAATCAGTACGAATATGATCGAGGTCAATGACTTCTGATTCAGCCGTCACACCGCCGGTCACTTCCGCCGCTTCGACAAAGACAATTGGATACGCTTCACGCACCACATCGCCTGCGACCATTGTGACCTGCCGCACAATGCCGTCATGCTCAGCTGCAATCACATGCTCCATCTTCATCGCTTCTACTACCGCCAGTTGCTGCCCAGCCCGGACCTCATCGCCAGCCGAGACACCAATACTCACGATCGTGCCCTGGATCGGAGAGCTCACGGGGGTCGAGCCGTTCGGGCCTACGAGCGCCGGCGCAGCTTCTTGGACGGTGCTTTGTCGGGCTTTAACATCAGCATCGTGCGCAAAAAGTGCCAGCGGGTCCGATGTATCCACCTTAGCGCCGGCGAACCCATCGCCCCCGGGAGCAGCTTGCGGGCTTACAAAACGCCTTCGCGCCTCGGACGGCGCAGCCAAGGTCGTCAGGTTGTCATCAACCCAACGGGTGTGGATCTCACCCGCCGCAAAATCAGAATGCGTGATTAGATTCATCAGGAACTCAGTGTTGGTACTGACGCCCTCGATACGAAACTCTGCCAATGCTCTCAGCGTTTTTGCGCAGACCGCGGAAAAATCAGGGGCTTTGTGCGAGATAATGACTTTTGCTAACAGCGAATCAAAGGCCGTGGACGTCTGATAACCGACATAGCCAAAGCCATCGACCCTGACCCCAGGACCACTCGGAGGGTCATAAGCGTTGAGCGTGCCCGACCCGGGTAACACACTGCCATCACCCCGCAGGGTTTCCATATTGACCCGCGCTTGAATGGCAAAACCCCGGGGCCAAATCGGATCACTCAAACCCAACGAGGCAAGCGATGCGCCCATCGCCACTTGAATTTGACTCTGAACTAAGTCAACCCCAGTGACTTCTTCAGTGACCGTGTGCTCGACTTGCAGCCGCGCATTGGCCTCAATAAAAACAAACTCCGGCCCGGTTCCGGAAGCATCCACCAAAAACTCAAACGTCCCGAGGCTTTGATACTGTTCTTGCTTGGCCAAGGTCAACGCAGCGTCAATGATTCGAACTCGCAACGCTTCATCTAAAGCCGGAGCCGGTGCAATTTCTACGACCTTTTGATTGCGCCGTTGGGCCGAGCACTCTCGCTCGCCCAAGTGACTGACCGCGCCGGATTCATCCCCAATAATTTGCACTTCGACGTGCTGAGCGCGGGACATGAAACATTCGACATAGACATCAGCAAGACCAAATGCCGCCTTCGCCTCAGATTGACAGCGCTCAAATGCCCCTGCTAAGTCTTGCCTTTGGGTTACAGCCCGGGTCCCGCGACCGCCTCCACCAGCAAGCGCCTTGATCATAATGCCCTCGGGATGGTCATCGAAGAAGGACTCCGCCTCGGCCAAAGTCACCGCACGATCAAGCCCGGGCATAACCGGCACCCCAGCCGCGACCGCCGCCGCTCGTGCTTGGGCTTTATCCCCAAATAAACGCAAATGCGCAGGGCTGGGACCGATAAACTTAATCCCGGCTTCCGTGCAACCTTCTGCGAAGGCATCTTGCTCAGACAGAAAACCATAACCAGGATGGATGGCATCACAGTTGGCCTGCTGCGCGGCACCAATAACCGCCTCCATATTTAAATAGGCCGCAGCACCAATCCCCTCTAAGGCAACAGCGTCATCTGCGATCTGCGTATGCAGGCTCAATGCATCGTCCTCCGAGTAGACCGCAACCGTGCGTAAACCCAGGTCTTGGGCCGCTCTAGTAATTCGAATAGCGATCTCGCCCCGGTTAGCAATTAAAATACCGTTGAAACTCATTGTTTAGATTCCCAATCATTGTGTTGATGGCGCCTGAGCGCGAGGGTCTGCGACCCTCTGACAACTCCCGCCTAAAATGCCGACTGTGTTAGGTAGGTTTCGCCAGTCAAGCCACCTTGATACAGAACATTGCACTGTTGCCGCTTGAAGGCAACCGCCTTTACCGAGCAACGATACGCGGTGGTCAGCACCCCGCACAGGGCTAGATCGTTGAAAGCCTATTTTAAACCTTCCCCGATGCTATCACTTCAACAGGGGCGGTTTCGTTTGAAAACCCAAAAATTGACGGACTCAAATTATCGCATTTGCCGCGCTCGCTATTCTTAGATTGCGGTTTTACTCCTATCTTTGTTACGAATTTTTCCGTCGGTAATGAAACATGCTCTACAGCTAGCTTATAGTTGCCGCCCAAAGCCAGCGCTCGTGCTGAGATTAACGCCAGTTCTTCTGTTCAAAATATATTTATTCTTTCAGGTTGAATTAAAACTGCCATTCTCTGATCAATCACAGTATCAGATGTCGCGACCAACTGGACACGCGTATTTGATCCCCAAGACAGCGGGTTTTCAGGCTCAGGCTAACGCTCGAAAGTGACCGGGTCGAGCGCAGCTATACCACCGCCTTGGAGTTGCAGACCTCCAGTGCAGGAGCAAGCGATCGAGTGCGTTTGTCGGTCGCCAATACCGATACCGGGTTAGAAGGCAGCATCTTTTGGTCAGACGACAGGGGCTTAAACTGGAGTGTTGATACCCCCAACTCGGGGTAAGACGTTAGCTTGAGGCTTCGACACTGCGATTGAGGCCGTGCTGGTCCATCATTTACATGTGCACTGCCCCGTAATACTGTCCCTTATGAGTCAGGAGAATAACTTTGAGCGATAATGTTCCTTTGAGAGACGAAGACCGAGCCAGACTGGCCGAAGGCGACACAACAGCGATCCTAAAACTCCTGAGCGATATCTTTCCGGCATGGGGCGCAGTTGACGAACAAGCGATCAGGGTCGACGCTCTGACCGGGGGTTATTCAGGCGCCGCCGTTTTTAAAGTTGCGGCGGACAGCTCAGGCATTTTGCCACTGTTACTTAGAATGCCGGGCAACCATGGTGAAAACCCAGCAATAGAGCTTTTTTTTAAAACTTCCGACCCATGGATACCTGCCGCAGCGCAACGGGCCTGGGGCGCCCACCCTCGACATGCAAGTTTGTTGTATCAAGACAACATGGACGCGCCGAATGTTTGCATCACAGAATTTATCGTAGGCAGCGTCGGTGACGCCACGCTGATGAACGGACCCGAGGCGCGACATTATGCGGCTGCTTTGGGCAATGCCGTCGGAGAGCTGCACGGCTTAGATTCTCAGTGGTTCGATCAAGGGCTTACGGAGAAACTTGGGTGTGATGAGCAAGCGGTCGCCGTAGACTCTGTAGAAAACGAAACCACCAAGCAGCGCATTGTTGAGTTGGGTAGCTATCAACGATTTGGGAGATCCTTCATCGATATACTGGTCACCGAACACTTGACCGAAGGCGATGTTGAAGGCGTCGCTCAACTCGGAGAAGCCATCTTTGGTCTGCTTGATCCCAATTCATTGATGGGGCGGTTGGTCGTGGGTCATGGAGACCTCAAGTACGACAACACCATGATCCGCAGCACGAGTACCTCAGCCAATCCTGACCTGGTGCTCATCGACTATGACCGCGTCATGCGACTGCCCGCCGCCGCTGACCTCGGTTGCTACCTGCACGACCCTGAGCCCCGTTCTAAAAAATACCCCTCCCTCGCAAACCGCCGTGCACTGGCCAAGGGGTATCGCGATGCCTGCATCGAATCGGGCATGGATATGAGGGAATTTCGTGAGACTGAGATCGACGATATTGTTTTGGCCATGGAGGCCGGTTTGCTGATCCGCAGCCTTTGGCTCTCAACCATCATGACAACGCTTTTCCCCCAGTATCGTTGGGTGGTGCCGATCCTTCGAGAGGGACTCGCAAGAGCTGCCGATCTTCTTTTTCAGGCAAAGACGGACATTGGCCTACGCGAGAAAATCTTACTTAACGGTTCCTCAAAGAGCGTCGGCAAAGGATTTGCTGTGCCACTACTCTTTAAAACTGCGCTACAGGCGCTCAAGCGACGGGGAGGTCTTAAAACTCCATCCGGATAAATCTTCGGTGTTCACCCTACAAACCTTCAGCAGGATAGAAACGAGATTCAAAAACGCCGCCTAGAATCAAAGGTTGCAACCTGCCAATGGATCCGAATAATACTCTGAGCTTGCAAACAGCGGTCTTCTGAGCCCGCCGCGGGCCCCAACTGCCGCGCTGCATTCGCTGGCACAAACCTTAACCCGCTCTGCGCTCTGGACATCTTCACCTTGCGACCACTTTACCTTTTAAGCACAGTGCTCATGAGCGGTTACGCCGCTATTTTTACTTTGCTCGCCCAGCTGCGTTCAATCTATGGGTTCTCTGAATTCGAGATCGGGGTCATCACAGCGGCTGCTTTTTTGGCTGGGTTTTTCGCACAAATTTCGTTGTCCCGATTGGCGGATCTCGGCCGCGGGCCACTCTTGATGCGCCTCGGAATGGTGCTCAGTATTCTCGGCGCAGGATGGATGTGCATTGCAGACTCTCTGGCGGCTTGGATCTTGGCGCGTGTTTTATTGGGATTTGGGGCCGGCGCCGTGCGCCCCGCAATGCGCCGGTTAGCTTTCATCTTAAATCCGAACAAAGCAGGAGAGATGCTCGGACGTCTCGCCGCATGGGAAATGGTGGGATTTTTAATGGGGCCCATTGTCGCCTCGGTCTTGTTTGAGATCGGCGGTATTTCACTGCCCTTTTATTGCCTGACCGCGATCTTGGTCATCGTTTTCCCATTCGTACTCAAGGTGGATATTCCAGGCAGCGAATCCCCCCTTCGTAACCCAATGCGCGTCTTGATCAAGCGCCCCGCAATGCAAAGTTGCCTTGCCTTGGGCGTTGCTTTTTATTTAGCGGTAGGCGCCTTCGATGCCATTTGGGCGCTGTTCATCTCGGATCTTGGAGCAAGCCAACTTTACATTGGTGTGACCATGAGCCTTTTCACCCTACCCATGATCTTCATCGCGCCCTATGCCGGAGGGTATGCGGCGCGACAAAACCTTCTGCTGCTTTTGGTGAAGACCCTCGGCGTCGCCATGCTGATGATCATCAGCTATGCCTTCATTGAATCCATTTGGTGGATCTGCTTACCGCTGATCATTCATGCGGTGTTTGACGCGGTGAGCATGCCTGCGTCGCAACTCGCGGTCGGTCAAGCGAGCGGAGAGCAAGCGCTTGCCGCTGGGCAAGGCTTGTTTGGCGCGACCGGACTGGTTGTAGCGGCCGCTGCAAGCCTCGGCGGCGGCTATCTGTATCAGACCGCCGGTCCATCGGCGGTGTGGCTGACCGTTGCCCTCGCAATGGCACTTTGCTTGGCTTTTGCCTACTGGCGCGGGCGCGGCTCGGTATGGGTACAAACACCAGATGTCGATCATTCCTAGTTACAGCGTTGCGCCCCGCGGGATCGCAATTCACCCAAACCCTTTGAACTCAAGCATGAGTATCAAGCCTTGAAACAGAGGATTACGGATGCTCTAAGGCGCACCAGTCCCACTACAGATCGAGATGGACAACAATACCGGCATTAGCGATCACAATCGCATCACCCTCCTCGGTTGGGATTTCAAGCCCACCCTTCTCGACTCGAATCTCAACGGTTCCGTAGGGCAGAGCTGCTGCAACCCTGGCGCTGTCCACCAAGTCCGGCTCTGGCACACCAATAATCAGTTCTATCTGCATATCTCTGGCCGATCGATCCAGCGCTTTAAAAAAATGCAGACTTGAATGGTGAATGGCATCAAAGACTGCACGCTCAGCAGCCTGGGTATAATCACGCCCATGGACATCTGAGCCCATTCCCATCTCGGTGATCATTCTTGTTTTCATACCCGTCTCCTTTCAGACCAGATGATTAAGGCACAAGCCCTCTTTTGCGCCAAAAGCTAGACCTCTGATGCGCCTGCGGTGCGGGCTTGCTCGGCTTTACGCCAGACCCGGATAAAATTGCCCCCCCAGATCTTGGCAATATCTGCATCGCTATAACCCCGCTCGATCAAACCTTTGGTCACATTGAACGCTTCGGAGGCATCCTGAAATCCCTCGATCCCACTGCCGTGGTTGAAATCGGTGCCAATGCCAATGTGCTCAGTGCCTATCCGTTTGGCAATGTAATCGACGTGGTCAAGCATGGTATCGAGATTAATTGGCCCGAGCAGCCCGCGGATCCCCTTCAGGAAGGCTACCTTGACCACCGGATCTTGAATCTCCCAATACAGCTCAAAGGGGTAGAGATACGTCTCATCAATGCCCGCAGCTCGACGGATGGTTTTAATCTCGGCATCGATCTTTGGGTCGTTTGAATCAAACAGATAGCCGGCAAAAGGCGCCACATGAATGACCCCGCCAGTCTCGCCAATCCGGTCGATTTCTTCATCGGATAAATTACGGCTTACCTGGGTCAACGCCCGCACGTTGGAATGACTCGCAATTACCGGAGCGGAAGACAACGCCATGACTTCAAGTGCCGCCTGCTTGGAGAGTTGGGAGATGTCGACGATGCCCCCCAACGCATTAACGCGCCCGATCGCGGCCCTTCCCAGATCAGATAACCCGCCATGCTCGGCATCTGGCTCACGACTGCCTAGGTCAGCATCAAAGAGCGGCCTCGATGAATCTGCAAAATCGTTATGACCCATATGCGTCAGGGCAAAAACTCTAACGCCGCGGTCAAAATATTGATCCACAGCCCCTGCATCCTGTCCAAAGATCAGGGCATTTTGCAGACCTAAAATCAGCGCCTTTCTGCCTGCAGCGTGGGCACTGAGTAATTGATCGGCAGACCTCGCCAGCACCATTTGATGATCAGGATCAGCGATGAGCATATCGACCGCAGCCAATTCGGCCTCGGCGATTTGCTTGGCCTCAGCATAGCCTTCCGCTGTTCGCGGTTTGGGGCCAACCGCAACCGTCATCACCGCTGCATCCAGTCCGCCGGACTGCATTTTTTCCGGTGCAACCTTAGACAAGCCATCTGGACCCACATAGCTTGAAGGCTGGCCTGATATTTCAATGTCAACATGGGCATCTAACGTGAGTAAGCGCTCGTGAATCTGCCATGCAAGTTCATGAGGAGAAGGTGAACGCTCTTCAAAAAACGACTCGGCTTGAGAGGCGGAGTAAGACGCATCGCTTGACCATGACCGCCCGAAACACAGCGACAGTGCGATCGCAACTAGCAGTTGAATCAACGTATTAATTTTCATTCAGAGTCCTCAATGCGGCGAAGGACTATAGCAATCTGACCCGGCTCTGACCATCGCCGTCGAGCAGGGATACCGAAAGGAGTCGCAAGGGTGATGGCCAATAGTCTAATCACAGCATTAGCACACGAACAAGAGCACGTCCTTCAGCCATTCTTCTACATCACGAATGCATCTCGGCAAAAGGCTCGATTGCTGTAGTCGTTTTCGACCCAAGTCAGTCACATCCGTCAGAAAAGAACCAGTGATGATGAAGACCCAAGAGAAGCTCCCTGAATTTCATTCATCGTTTCAAACCGCCATTAGACTCATCATGATAATAATTGTGATGAATTTAGGTATTTTGATTCCCTTTTAATCGAACCTGATGACTAATACTTGTCCTTTTATGAATATATTCATAATTTTGTAGGACCCATTAGCGAGGTCAATATGCAGCGAATTATCTCTCAACTAATCGTTTTACTCTTTGCCGTCTCAGGCGTTCAATTTGCTCAAGGTGCCAGCGATCGGGCCTATGCAGTTGCGAATTCAAATGCCCATTTTTTGCGGTGCGGAACCAAGCATCCAACGGCAGCTGAGGCTCGAGAACTCGAGGAGCGTTTTCAGTCATGGAAACAAGCCAACGCAAAGAAGCCTACAAGCAATCCAGGCAACGGCAATGGTAATGGCGGAGGCGGCGGAGATGGCAGCGGAAGCGGCAGCGGAAGCGGCAGCGGCAGCGGAAGCGGCAGCGGACCAGATATTCCGGGGCCAGGCACGATCATTGTTGATGTTTATTTTCACGTCATCACCTCAGGTGACTCTGGCAGTCTCGACGCTCTACAGATCGCAACTCAAATGGATGTGATCAATGCGGCCTACGGCGGCAACGGCAGTTACACGACGCCTTACACTTTTGTCCTACGCGAAACGACCACTACGAACAATCCTAGCTGGTACACCGCTGGGCCGGGCACGGTTGCTGAAGCTCAAATGAAGACAGCGCTCAGGTCTGGCGATGCAGGCGACCTTAACATCTACGCGTCATCGCCTGGCGGGGGGCTTCTAGGATGGGCTACATTCCCGACCTCTTACGCTCAAAATCCATTCGATGATGGCGTTGTTATACTCAACACTACAATGCCCGGTGGCATTGCTTCACCTTACAATGAGGGCGACACACTGACTCATGAAATCGGGCATTGGCTTGGCCTTTATCATACCTTCCAGGGTGGCTGCAGCGAGACAGGCGGCGACTTTGTGCTGGATACACCGGCGGAGCGGTCACCTGCTTACGGCTGTCCAACCGGCCGAGATAGCTGCTCACGAGTAAAGGGCCGCAAGCCCGATCAATATCCTGGCCTTGATCCCATTAATAACTTTATGGATTACACGGATGACAGATGCATGTTCGAATTTACAGGGGGCCAAGTCGAACGTGTCTTTGGCCTAAGCCAGCAGTATCGAAGCTTAGCGCCTTAATATCCGAACAATGCATAGCGCATTGTCCGTCGAACGCCCGGGCTTGAGATCGCGCCTGGGCAGTGCCTGTTTTGCTACTGCACTTGTATTTTTATGCTGGGTTATATTCGCGCCCTTGCAAGCATTCGCAACTCGCATTCAGCCGCCACATGATCTCAGGTGTGGCCAGTACGAGCCTGACCTTATTGCCGGCACCATCACTGGTGTTGAGCGCAAGGAGCAGTTACTCAACGTCACCATCGTCACCGACTGGGGCACTGCCGAGAACGCAGTTTTTATTCTTATCGGTGACACAGTGGATCTACAATTTAGCCAGCGTAGTCCGATCAAACCATCCGAGCTCAAAATCTGGCTCGCAGATCATCCAACTTGGACTGTACGGATATGGACCTGTCCGCTGATTACATTGCCCCTCGTTGAATTGTTTTCCAAAGCCGCGCCCGCCTAAGGTGTAGCTGCTTTATCCACAACCCCTTGATAAATCGCCAGGACTGCCGCCCCATCTAATTGCAGACCCAACCATCCGCTCATTCGAGTGACCCCAAACGCGCTTCTTGAGCCATCCCTAGGATGGACTTTAGGACCTCAGAATCTGATGACACAGCCAACGGGCTGCAAACCTAAATTGTCTCACTTGTCAGTCCAATCCAGCGACCTTGACGGCCAGGAAGATGGCACACCGATGAGAACCGGCAAGTTCGACCCTTGCAGATTTCAGAGGTGCCAAAAAGCGCCATTTGGGGGCTCGAACGGACATCCAAGGTACTCAAATCCGCGCCTAACCAATGTAGTCAATGGTGCTTCATGACTTTGGTTATAACCCCAACAGCAGCAGCCGCAACAGGTGATGTTTTTTAAAACCATTCAGCGGCTAGGGTGCTTGACTGACCGAGCGGGTCCTGTGAGACGAAACCCGCCCATCATCGTTGAAAATATCTCCAATTATTGCTGTTCTAGACTCCACCAACCGATATAGTCTGTGCGAAGCAACATCTGAATCAAACATGAGGAATCAACATGGAAATTGCGGGCAGTTATGGAATATTTGTAGGCGGCGCATCAGGCATGTGCCGAGCGACAGCAACGAAATTCGCGGAAAAAGGCGGCAAAGTCGCTATTTTAGATCTTGAGCAATCAGACGGTGCAAGCGTTGCTGAATCTCTCGGCGGCATTTTTCACCCTTGCAACGTCATGGATTATGAGGGCATGGAATCGACCATCGGCGCTGCGGTCGCCGATCTAGGCGGCCTTCACTTTATGGTCAATACCGCGGGCGGCGGGGTCGCTCAAAGAACCATCAAAAAAGATGGAAGCCGACATTCACTCGATGACTTTAGACGAATCATTGACCTCAACCTCATTGCGTCGTTTAACATCAATTCGATCGCGGCGCAGCACATGTCTAGCAATGAACCTAATGGTGAAGGCGAACGCGGCGTCATGATCAACACGGCATCGATTGCCGCTTTTGAGGGTCAGATCGGACAAGTGGCCTATACGGCTGCGAAAGGCGGAATCGCTGCTATGACACTCACCATGGCCCGTGATCTCGGAACCCATGGCATCCGTTGTATGACCATTGCGCCCAGTCTTTTCGATACAGGCTTGACCGCAGGCATTCCTGATGAAGGTGCGTTACAACTCACCAAAGATGCTGCATTCCCCAAGCGTATGGGCCAGCCCCACGAGTTTGCGGTGATGGCGATTGCAATCTTTGAGTCCGCCATGATGAATGGCTCGACACTTCGCGTCGACGGTGGACAGCGATTCGCGCCCCGCTAAAGCGCATTTGCTTGAAATAATCCGGGGGCCAGGTTCTTTAATCTGGCTCCTGAGCTGCTCTTCAGCACTTAATTCTGAACTTTCAGGGACGTGGCGTTAGGAAAGGACATTCGAATAAGCCCTTGTGCTAGGACTGGCGCCGGAGCAGCGCACACCGCCTCGCCGCATTCAACCTATTCTCTCTAGAGACAAAACCGATGGGCGACGCAGTTGCGGCGTGCTGATATTTGGTCTACTGAAAGAGCCCTTTCACTGAGTCCCGATAGTTTCTCGAGACTTTAAGCGTTTTGCCCATGGACAATTCCAGCAACCCCGCGCCTTTTGCAAGGGGTGTGAGGCTGACAATTTTTTCAACGTTAACGATGGTTGAGCGATGGATGCGCGCAAAAACCCGTGCATCGAGTTTCTCCATCAGCTCTCTGAGCGTGCTTCGCATCACCAATGTTTCACCCCGCGCGTGAACGCACATGTAATCTCCAGCCGCATCGACCCATTCAATATCATCGAATGGCACGACCTTAACGACCCCCGAGTCACGGACGACTAATTTGCGCAGCATCCGCTGCTCAGCACCTTCTCTCAGATCAGGTTTGGATATGGGCGTCTGGGGTCCTGTGATCGACCGGTTGAGATCTCTACCGTTCAAACCAGAAAATAACCGCTTTGTAGGGCCCTCGAGTCGGCTCTCGCTGCACAGCTTACGTTCTAGAATGCTCAATGCTGACCGATGCAAGCAGGTTTCATCAAAAATCTTGGGTTTGACTTCGACGGCAACCAGACCGGACATTCCTGGATGGCACTCATCAGACTCCGACACGAGTAAAATTCTCAGTTGGGACTGAGAAGCCAGCTTTGTAATCAAGGAAACAACATCAAGACCCTCGATTCGACTGTCGATAATCGCCAAATCCGGGGTTAACTGCTCACAGGCTTGAAGAATATCCTCTCCTGATGAGCATGCGGCGACAACATCGACCAAAGCTTCTTGCCGAACCAGCGTTTTGAGTTTGTTCAGAATTCCACGGCTACCACAACCCACAATGACCCGAGCAACGCTGCTCGTTTCAGGATTTAACTCGGATTGATTTGCTCTGCGCGCTGATTGCATTCCCATTGCCGAAACGTCCCCTTTGCATTGAAATTTCAATACCCGAAATCTCAAAAATTTTATGTTTTTCCCCTACCCCTGATTGACACCCCTGCATTGCGCGCGATGGATCCGGACTTACCGATGCCATTGAATGGTCTAAATTAGATCCTTTTAGGCCTTGCGCGCAGCTAAAATGACAGGGTTGTCATTTGTTTTTAAGCCCTATTGACAGCGTTGTCAATAGGGCGCTTACGAGGCCTTTTAAAACGGGGCAGAGTTGACAGAAAATGATGCCAGCTAAGCGCATGGGTAAGGATATGGCTGTATAAAGGCGTTATTTAGGCTGGCGATCAAACGGTCACCTCGATCAAATTTTACAATCGAAGAAACAAAAATAACTAAAATTTTCACTCGGAGACCGAAACTGGTGATCAGTGAGTCAGCGATCTACCCATCAATACTTAAATCTAGCCATCGATGCTTAATATGACCAAGCCATTGGCTATTGGCT
>MDTB01118640.1_pt1 | contig 12636 bp, 13 predicted proteins | sample 811161 | NCBI WGS metagenome assembly MDTB01 (sample SAMN05326650, study PRJNA326480) | marine metagenome | isolation source: seawater | place: Mediterranean Sea | collected 2009 | reverse complement strand
TTCTGGCGAAAGTTCTCTTTTCTGTCAGCAATCGGGTCGGCCATAGCTGAGCCAGGAAAGGCCAACAGAAACGCCAACAGAAATGCCATCAGAAAACCCAAAAGAAAAGCTTTATTGGCAAACGTGAAAGCAACAGAACGGATGGTATGATTAATCATGATAGCCTCATTTCAAAACGCGGTTTGTTATTATGTAAGATAAGACAATATCGGCACTGATCAATATATCATAAAGTTTATCCTTTATGCAAAAACGGTTCTGTTGCCCGGCTTGCACGGCCTAAACGATATTCTCTGATTGAAATGAAAATACAGCTGGCAATGACAATCACCATGCCAAACATTTCAAGGATAAAGGGCTGTTCCTGCCAGAATATCCAGCCGATTATCGCAGATGCCGGAACAGATAAATAGCGTGTGGGGACTAGCACGGTGGCCTCCCCATAGCGATAGGCTGAGCCAAAGCCAATCTGGACAAGGCAAGCGCTCATCCCAAAGATAAGATAGAACAGCCAATGCTGTGAAAATATCAGATTAATGGTGTCAATCGGCAGCCATATGATCACTAAGACAGGATACACCACCGCACCGATGCCATTATGCCAAAGCGCAACGGTAATCGGCTCATCCGATTTGCCCAGCTTTCGCAGCGCAATAACCAGAACCGCGCCAGCGATAGCAGACATTAGCCCCCAGAATGAGCCAATATTAATGGTGCCTGAAAACGGATTGGTGATCATGCAAATCCCGATCAGCCCTATCAGAACCGCGCCGCCACGCCAGACCCCAACCTTTTCTTTCAACAGAACAGGCGCCAGGATGGTGACAAAAATAGCCGAGGATTGAAATAATGCGGTTGCTTGTCCCAATGTCGTTGTGCTGACCGCTAAAAACCAGAAAATAATGCCAAGATGACCAAAGATGATGCGAACCGATAATAAATTCCAGCGGTTAACCTTCCACATGCCTTTGCCGCGTAACATCACCCCAAACATGATCAGAAATGGCATGCTAAAGACAAAGCGAATACATAATACCCCAAGCACAGATTGATCAGCAGAGAGATATTTTACCGCAGATGCCGTCACTAATCCGGCTAGTACCGCCATCAGCATGAAAGCGATGCCGATCATATTATCGCTTAAAATCCGCGATGAAGGTTGTTCAGGCATAAGGGTTCCTTATTCTGTATCTAATTATGAACAGCCAATATGATCGTGGCAAGCCTCAACCCAAAAATGGGCGCATAAACCTGCGCCGGATTGAGACAGCAATCTGTGTCAGCCTATGGTGCGGAAAGGCGAGACAGGCGAGACCGAGCAAAGGAAATAAAATAGATTAAGCTCCAAATTAAGCTCAACACTAGGCCCCAAATTAAGCTGAAGATTAAGCTCCAGACTATGCGGCAGATGATAGTCGTATATCACAAAGCGTTTGCCAGATATCATCTGGAGATGCCGCTTTTCTGATTTGTTCAGCGGCATTGGCATCACGAATAAAACGTGAGATCGCGGCAAGTCTGGTCAAATGTTCAGTGCCGCAATGTTGTGAGGCCAATAACATGAAAATAATGTCAACAGGCTGATTATCATTAGCTTCAAAATCAATGGGCTTATTTAATTTCAGCAATAAGCTAGTGATGCTGCGATCAGTTTGTTCTGGAAACGCGCAACGGGCATGGGGAATAGCCACACCATCACCAAGACCTGTACTGCCGAGGCGCTCACGCTCAAGCAAACTCTCTGTCACAAGCCGTTCATCAAGCGGCATATTCCGGGCTGAGACGAGGCGAACCATCTCTTGCAGAATTTGCTTTTTGCTGTCAGCTGACTCCCGAATGACAATGTCTTCAGGCGTAATGATATCGCGAATTTTCATGAATAAATTAAACTTAAAAGATTAAAGGATGTAAGCGCAACATTAGTGTTCGTGGCCTTTTAGGCCTAAACACTTTTTCAGTCAAGACCTATTCCAAAAAAATATTGTTACCGCGTAAACTGGCGGCCTAGATACACTTCACGAACGTGATCATCCTCAATAATATCTTGTGGCGTTCCGCTTTTAAGGATGATTCCATCATTGAGAATATAGCCGCGATCAACAATATTTAAGGTATCCCGAACATTATGATCAGTGATCAATACGCCAAGACCATGACGTTTCAATCGGCCGATAAGCTCTTTAATCTCACTAACGGCAATCGGGTCAATGCCTGCCAGCGGTTCATCGAGCATGATAAATGTAGGCCGTGACGCCAGCGACCGTGCAATCTCAACCCGCCGCCGCTCACCGCCGGAAAGCGTCATAGCACTCGCCGCTCTTAGATGTGAGATATGAAACTCATCCATAAGCTCATCCAGCATGGTCAGTCGCGTGTCCGGGTCAGGTTCAACAACTTGCAAAACCGCCATGATATTTTGTTCAACGGTAAGGCCTTGAAAAATACTTGATTCTTGCGGCAAATAGCCAATTCCTTGCTGCGAGCGTTTGTACATAGGCAGGTTAGTAATATCCATGCCATCCATCAAAATCCGCCCTTCATCAGCCTTTATCAAGCCAGATATCATGTAGAAACAGGTGGTCTTGCCAGCACCATTAGGCCCTAGCAGGCCAACAGCCTCACCACGTTGCAGGCGGAGAGATACGCCCCTGACAACACGCTTATTTTTATATGATTTACCAATATGATCGGCGACAAGCCCCGATTGGGATGTCGCCTGATCATGCGCCAAGCTTAAGCCAGGCTCGGAAATATTCCCCATCTTGTCATTCATTTTTAGAACTTTGTTATATCTGTATTAGTATCGGTATTGGTATTTCAGCACATGCAAATTACGGAGAATCAGCATATTTACTAAAACATATCCGATTCGCTACAAAAAATCTAATAGTTTTCGTGACTTGCACAGATGATTTTAGAGCTATTAAAGATCAATGATTACTCTTTGGCAGTGTTATCTTCGTCAATGAGGAATTGCCCGCTAACGCGACCAGTATTTTCATCAGGGGTGATAATGCTTTCCCCTTCTCCTACCCGCATGATGGCCTTGCCGCCTTTGATAATATTGTCACCTTGCGTTAACACAACATCGCCAGTGACAGTGACAATATCTGTCGCCGCTTCATAGACAGCTTTGTGGCCAGTCGCCTGTTGCGTGCCGCCATCAGCCGTCGGTTGGGTAATATAAACATTTCCAGTGACAACAACATGATCGACGGTATTGTCTTCTGCTTTGAGTGTTGTCACCGCCTCATCGCCGCGCATCACCCGCCCATCATCTAATTTTGTGACGCTGTTGCCCGTACTCGTAATAATGCCATTGCCGCGGTCATAGATAATGCTGTCCTCGGCCTCACTAACATCTTTACCGCGAGTGACTCGAATGGCGTTTGTGGCATTATTGTTTTTCAGAACTAACGTATCGCTATCACGGTTATAGGTAATAATCTCAGCAACACCATGAATATCCTGATGGAGGATATCAGCATTTCCATCACCAATGACAAGAGTGATGCGATTATTGGAAGTCTCATCCTTGTCTTCATAATGCGCGGTAATCAGATCGGCTTTTAACACCATATCCGGCGTCGTCACATTAGCATTACCACGCGCGATATATTGTCTGTCATCACGCCGCCATTCCAATGCGGTATCGGCCTCTATCGTCATTTTTTGAGTATTGATATCTGCCCAAGTATAATTCGGCTGAACGGCAAGACCAACGCTAGCAACAGATGTTATCACAGCAAGTTTGATCCAATTTTTGACACTTATTCCCATACTCATTCCCATACTCATCCCCATACTCATACTCATTTCCATACCTTATTTTCTCAACATAACGCGCTGGTTTTACTTTTCCTTTTCTTTTTCGATAATCAACTGGGTTTTGCCAGTAAAAACAACATTACTGGTATTACGATTGATAATCATCCCTTTGGCGGTGATTATACTATCAGGCCCATAGCCCTGCACATCATCGGTGCTTTCCAGGATACCTTCATCCAAATAGGCGCGTGCCGCATCCGTATAGAGCGTGTATCCAGTCTCAGGCTGGACAATAACAACACGTCCTATCAGGGTTAGTTCTTCCGCATTTTCAATATAAATGCCTTCATTTGAGCGAACTGTTATCGACTGTTGATCAGGTTGATCGAGCTTGGCGCGCGGCGCAATCAGGGTAATCACGCCTTTCTGTTCCGCATCTTCGGTGGCGACATCTGCGAACAGAACATATTCCTCACCCTCGGCGGTATTGCCTTTATAGGTTGCGCCTTCAAGGCGGAAACTTTTGTTATCACTAGGCAGGTCAGCGTCTATTGCTGTGACTTGAATATTGACAGCGTCATTTTGCTCCCAGATCAATAAACTGCCAACTCCGGCCAAGCTAATGATCCCAGCCAAGATCAGCAAGTAGCGCAGGCGGTGACCACCATAGGCGGCGCTTTTTTGGTCGCCATTATTATCAGCGGCGCGTGGGGCAAAGCTAGGTTTATTTTGATCTGATGCCATGATGGTGCAATTCTATAATTAAAATGTGATGCGCTTATTTAGTGGGAAAAAATATCCATATTGTCAAAGCCGCCTAGATCAAGCGCGCATCGTGTCGGCATAAAGGCAAAACAGGCTTTGGCTTCTGCCATGCGGCCTTCGCGTTCGAGTATCTTATCGAGCCGCGTCCTAATCTGATGCAGATAGAGTACATCGGCGGCGGCATAATGCATTTGTTCCAAGGTCAGAGTATCAGCCCCCCAATCGGATGATTGCTGCGCTTTTGAGAGCGATATCTGGAGCGTTTCTGACACCAATTCAGCTAATCCGTGGCGATCGGTATAGGTGCGCGCCAGTTTTGAGGCTATTTTTGTGCAATATATCGCGCCATTTATCGCACCGATATTATGGCTCAGGACGCTGACATCAAAGCGCGCAAAATGAAACAGCTTTTCCACCTTTGGATCAGCAAGCATAGCGGCCAGTCGTGGTGCCGGCTTATGCGCTTTGGCTATTTTGACCAAATGCGCCTGACCATCACCTGATGATAACTGCACCAAGCACAGCCTGTCTCGATGCGGGTTTAACCCCATAGTTTCGGTATCAATGGCGACGACAGAGCCGAGGTCCAGGCCTTCTGGTAAATCATCATGATAGAGATGAATATTTTCCCCGACATTGGAAGGATCAGCACCTGATTGCCCTGAATGACTTGTTTTTTTGCTCATAATAATCCTTGCATATTCTACCCAAAGTTTATGATGCCTTACGTTTATTATGCTTAAACTCTCGCCTCTATATAGCGATATGTTATTGGCATCATATCACTTGCACAAGCTAACATAGCATTATTACAACCGAAAGACAGTATTGCTGTGAAGGCCGCCAAAGTTAGTGCTAAAGATAACTCAAGCCGCGACCAATTTATCACTATTGACGATAGCTAATATTCATCTAATCTGAATGAATGATTGGGGCAAGGCATAGAATAATAGTTGAACCGTTTGGAGATATTGCATCATGAAACTTCTGGACTGTGAGGTTTTTGTTGTTGGTAATCCGCCGCCAGGTTTTGGTGGCCGCTATTTTATTTTTGTTAAGCTGGTCACAGATAACGGCATAGTTGGTTATGGCGAAAGCTATGTTGCGACGGTCAGCCCGCATGTGATCGCCGATATCATCAAAGATATTTTTGGCCGCCACATGATTGATATGAACCCGCATGATATTGAAGCTATGGGACGGCGCGTGCATGGCTCTGGCTTTACCCATCGTCCGGATGTGACCATGATGGGCGCATGGTCAGGGCTGGAAATGGCGTGTTGGGATATTATCGGCAAGGCGGCAAATCAGCCTGTTTATAATCTGATTGGCGGCAAGGTGCGTGACCGTTTACGGAGCTATACCTATATTTATCCTGATGCTGATGACAGGGACGATGCTGTATATAGCGATCCAGATGTTGCGGCAAAACGGGCGCTGGACTATCTGGATAAAGGATTTACGGCATTAAAATTTGATCCTGCAGGCCCTTACACCATATATGATGGGCGTCAACCAGACCGTGACTATTTGGCGAAAAGTGTTGCCTTTTGCAAGCATCTTCGGCAGGCAGTTGGCGATAAAGCGGATTTGTTATTTGGCACACATGGTCAGTTTTCGGTGTCAGGGGCGAAACGCCTGGCTAAAGCGATTGAGCCATATGATCCGCTATGGTTTGAGGAGCCAACGCCGCCTGATATGCCTGAACGCATGGCAGAGGTGGCGGCGGCGACGAGTATTCCAATTGCTACTGGCGAGCGGCTGACAACACGATTTGAGTTTAGCCGAGTGCTTAGCCAGAGCGCCGCGTCTATCTTACAAATGAATCTTGGCCGCGTCGGCGGTATTCTTGAAGCCAAGAAAATTGCCTCAATGGCAGAGTCCTATTATGCTCAGATTGCGCCGCATCTATATTGTGGGCCTCTGGTTGGGGCGGCCAATATTCAGGTCGCTGCGGCATCGCCCAATTTCCTTATCCTTGAAAGCATTGAGCAATGGGGAGGGTTTCATGCGGATATCCTGAAATCACCTGTGAAGATGGAAGATGGTTATGTTGTCGTTCCTGAGGCGCCGGGATTAGGGGTTGAATTGGATGAAGATGTGGCAAGGCAAAACCCCTATTCAGGCGACATGCTGCATCTGGAGATGTCCCCCGACCCATTAGACTTTCAGCCAAACCCAACCTCCATAAATGATAGGTCAGCATCATGAATAACTACGCAAATGCCAGATCATCTCTAGACACTCAATCGGCATTTATAGATTTACGTTCTGATACGGTATCCAAGCCAGTCGCAGGTATGCGGCAAGCTATGGCAGAAGCCGCAGTCGGCGATGACGTCTATCAAGATGATCCAACCGTCAATCTGCTTCAGGATAGAGTCGCACAAATGCTTGGCAAAGAGGCAGGATTATTTGTCAGTTCAGGCACGATGAGTAATCTGATTGCTATGCTGGTGCATTGCCAGCGTGGGGATGAGATTATTACCGGCCGTGATTATCATGTCTATTGCGATGAGGCGGGCGGTGCGTCTATCGTTGGTGGCATATTCTTTGATCCGCTAGAGACGGCTGCCGATGGCGCATTAAATCCCGAAGATATTTTGGCGGCGGTAAAACCTGATGATATTCATTGCCCGATATCACGGCTGTTATGTCTGGAAAATACATGGCATGGTGAGGCAATCTCGCTTGCCAGGATTAAGGCGTCGGCGGCGGCTGGTAGGCAAGCAGGATTAAATATTCATCTTGATGGGGCAAGATTTTTTAATGCCGTGACGGCGCTGGACATCATGCCTAATGATCTGGCAGATGTGGCGGATACGGTTTCGGTATGCCTGTCGAAAGGTCTTGGTGCGCCTGCGGGTTCTGTTCTATGTGGCTCAGCTGATTTCATCCATAAAGCGTTACGGGTGCGTAAATATCTTGGCGGTGCTATGCGGCAAGTCGGGGTCTTGGCGGCGGCAGGTCTATATGCGCTGGATCATCATATTGCGCGTCTGCCTGATGATCATGCTCATGCCCATGATCTCGCGCAATTTTTATCGACTATTCCGGGAATATCGGTACGTTCAGCCACCAATATGATCTTTTTGACCCTTGCTGACGGCTCGCCCGATGAGCTTGCTAATAGCTTGCTAGAGCAGGGTATTATAATCACCCCCGGCACATCAGAAACACGTCTGGTTATGCATCTGAATATTGATGATATGGCGGTGGATGCCATCAAATTAGCCTTTAAGAATTGGCATAAGTCTTAACGCATTGAATATGAGGATAACCATTAGAGCGAGATGACATAAAATGACCAAGATAATCGACTATATTCGCAACAGCCAATGGCAGGACTTCCCGTCAAGCGTCAAGCATAACGCCTTTCGCTCGATGTTTGACACTATAGGCGTATCTGCTGCCGCCTCAAAAACCGAATTATCAGCAATAATCCGCAACCATGCCGCCAGAATGTTTGGTGGCGCAGGCGCCAGCCTTTGGTGGGATGGACGCAAGGTCAGCCCGGTTGGGGCAGCGCTTGCCAATGCTATGAGCATAGATGCGCTTGATGCTCATGATGGGCAGAAATTGACCAAGGGGCATATTGGCTGTGGGCTTATCCCCGGCATCATGGCGATTGCTGAGGCGGAAGGCATTGATGATAGCCAAGAGATTATGACAGCCATGGTGCTAGGATATGAGTTTGGCACAAGGGCAGGCATTAGTCTGCATGCCAGCACATCGGATTATCATACATCAGGCGCTTGGATTGCGGTCACGGTAGCGGCGATAGGCGCCCGTCTGATGAAATTGAATGAGAGCCAAATGCGTCATGCTATGGGTATTGCCGAATATCATGGCCCACGAAGCCAGATGATGCGCTGTATTGATACTCCAACTATGGTCAAGGATGGCTCTGGATGGGGCGCGATGGCAGGGGTGAGCGCGGTATATCTGGCGGCAGATGGCTTTACTGGCGCCCCTGCTGTCAGTATTGAGGGCAAAGATGTGGCTGATCATTGGGCTGATCTAGGCCAGCATTATTATATGGATGAGCAATATATAAAGCTCTACCCTGTTTGTCGGTGGGCACAGCCGGCGGTGGAAGCGGTGCTTGATCTGATTAAGCATCATGACATCACCGCTGATCAGATTGCCAATATTGAGATTAGCAGCTTTGATGAGGCGGTGCGGTTATGCTCAATGGCTGAAAACACCGAGGAAGCGCAGTACTCGCTGCCATTTTCGGTGGCGGTAGCGGCTTGCCATGGAACGATTGGCGTTGATGAGATATCAACTGCTGGCTTAACCAATCCCAATATTCAAGCCATGGCAAGAAAAGTAAATGTCATCAGCAATGATGATTTTAATGCCGAGTTCCCCAAACGTCGGCTTGCCATAGCCAGTATTGAGACGACAGAGGGCGGGCGATTTTCATCTGCCCCGACTGAGGCGATTGGTGATCCGGAAGCGCCGGTAAGTGATGATGTTCTGCGGCAGAAATTTGATACATTAGCCGCATCTTGTGATCCTGAAACGCAAAAGCGTCTTAGCCATGCGCTAGGAGACTTGCGGCAGATGCCTGATATGAATAAGGTGCTTGCTATTATGCAAAAGCATTAATTGTGCCACATACTTCCCTTTTTAATGAGTTCATGTAGAATAAAGTGCAGGATAGGTAAGGATAGCGTTATGGCTGATGATGTGTTTCAAAACCCCAAGGATCGTTTAGGGCTACCGGGGTGGACGTATTTTAATGATGAGCTGTTTGAGCTAGAGGCTGAACAATTATTCAGGCGTCATTGGCAAATGGTTTGTCATCAAAATGATATTCCTGAAAAGGGCGAGTTCACGACATTTGATATCGTTGGTGAACGGGCGCTGATTATCCGTGGTGAAGATGGCGTCATCAGGGCTTTCCACAACCTTTGTCGGCATCGTGGCTCGCGTGTTGTGACCGAAGAAAGCGGGATTTGCAAAAAGGCCATTGTCTGTCCTTTTCATGGCTGGAGCTTTAATCTTGATGGCAGTTTGAGGTCACCCGCACGGCCACGCACTTTGCCTGATCTTGATCCGGTCGAATGGGGGTTAAAGCCGATTGAATGTGAAATATGGCAAGGCTTTATCTTTATTCGCTTTAAGCCCGGCCCGCAGCCAAACGTCAAAGACATTATGGCACCGCATGATGATCTGATTAACCCGCATCATTTAGCTGATCTGATGCCTGGCTCACCGCCCCACGTATCTGAACCTTGGGATGTTAACTGGAAAGCTATTCGTGATGTTGATAATGAAGGCTATCATGTGCCGATCGCGCATCCAGGTCTGCAAGACTTATATGGCAAGGATTATTATGATCTTGCGCTGATTGGCGATACATCGGTTTCTGTTGGCAATTTCAATAAGACGCCGTCACATTTATGGTCTGTTCGGAATTACCGCAATCTGATTGAGCATCTGCCAGAACCTTGGGCATCATTGCCAAAAGCGTGGTATTATATTTTGTTATTCCCCAATCAGGTCATAGGATTTTATCCCGATAGTATCATTTTCTATCAGGATATTCCGGTAACAACGGGAGTAAGCAAGCAGCGTTCAGCGTCTTATGCGCGGCCAGATGAAGATAGAGTCACCCGCGCCGCAAGGCACTTGGCCGCCCGCATTGATGAGATTACTGGCATAGAAGATATGCATCTGATTGAATGGTCATATGAAGCCATGAAATCTAGTGCATTTGATGGCATTATGCTTTCTGATCTGGAAAGTGGGGTTGGCCAGTATCACAACAGGTTACGCCAAATGTTTCCTGTCATGACCTGCAAGGATGAGCCAGCAGAACGGACATTAAAACAGATTAATGACGATATGAGCTAATCGATAAGCCGAGGAACGTGTTGATAGTCGCGTTACCAGCGCAGGAAATGGCGGCCAGACAGCGCGCCAATGCCGCCTGTTAACAAAATACCTATACTATACCAAAGCCCATAAAAAGCGGGCGAATCCTCTGTACAGAAAAACGCATAAATGAGGGTTGCAGATGCGCCCGCGATAATGCCGGCACGAAAGCCTAACCAAACAGGATGCTGTGGGGCGGAATGGATAAGCGCGGCTATCTGTGCGGCCAGTATGATTAAGGCTAAGGATGGGATGAGAAGAACACAACGGGCTAAACTGCCTCCAATGATAGCATCGCTCCATTGGCTTAGCTCCATATTATATAATGCCAATATGAATAAAACCGGAAAGACGATAAGCGGAATGAGGCTTAACGCATAATGCCAACCTCTGCTGTCAGTTTCGGGATAGAATGATGCCCTTATATTAAACAGAATAGTGACCCCGATAATGACAGGGATCAGCTGTTTTAATCCAACATGAGGCGTCGCGCCAATATTCATCAGGCTATTCCAGTAATCAGGGCGGAAGACCAGCCACTGATAAAAACTAGACGCAAAGGTTAAGCTAGTTGTAACCAGAATACAGAATAGGGTTAGGCCAATATAAACCCTGCCGAAATAGCGAGCTGATCGGGGCATGTGAATATCTTTGCTCAATAAAGCAATGGTATCATTCAGTTGTGTCATGACCATTTCCTTTATACCTTTTTGGGGTATACCTGTTTGGGGTATGCCCGTTCTGATTTTGTCCAGTCTGATTTTGGTTGGTCTGGTTTTGTCCAGTCTGATTTTGTTTGGTCTGGATTTGTTTGGTCTGGTGAAGAGAGGTTAATTTTTTCAGCCCGCGATGAAAGGCAATACGGACGGCGTTTTCAGACATGTTTAATGCCCTTGCTGTGCCTGTGATATCATTGCCTTCAAGGCCAATGGCTTGCAGAACCCATCTTGTTTTACCGTTTAAGCGATGCACCATATTGACCAGATCAAGACGACGTATCGGATCAGGGCTATCAGCGATAAGTTGATCTGCGTGATGGTCAAGTGATGTTGTCTTTTGGCGGTTAAGTCGCCGCAAATGGTCAATGGCACGATATTTGGTGATCGCGTTGATCCATGGCAGAATAGGCTGATTACTGCGCCATGTCTGGCGTTTCTGATGAATGGCAAAAAGCACCTCTTGAACAAGATCATCTTTATCATCGGTAATCCCAAACGGTAAGATACGCGCAATTTGATTCTCAATTGGGCGCACTGCTTTTTTGAGAAAATCTTCATATTTTCCCATATCACCCTGGATAGCGGCTTGCATTAGTGACGATAATTCGGTTTCAGTATAGTTCTTCATCCCGTGCCAATCAAACCAATGGCTAAGGGTTACAAGACACCTAAAAAAGAAACAACTACTGCCCCTATTATACCTAAAGTCTAGAAAATGGCTAATCACAGTTTGATGATTAGGGGTATCATGTTGATACCCCTGCTCAGGTCCTTCAAAATACCAATAACCGTGATTTTGGAATGTGGCTAATATCATGACCGACGAGCCGACATTTTTCGGGAAAAGATATGATCAAGAGAAAATCGACCAGCACCACAGCCGGCGATTATCAGCAGCATCAGTATCCAAAATAGCCGCTGATCAATAATGCCATTGCTATGCCGATCAAACAGCGCGCCAATCATCACCCCATGACCTGTTACATCAACAAATGTCATGACAATAATAAACCCGATCATGCCAAGCGCCGCTACTCGGGTCATTAACCCTGCCACAATCAGTATTGGCAAGATAATCTCACCATAAGTGCCAGCCATAACAATGAGCCAGTCTAACCAGTTAAAACCAGCAGTATTGTAATTTACCAAAGCAGCTTTATTTGGCAGGATTTGTCCATAGCCACCAATCGATGGTGACAATAATGAGGTGCCAAACTTCGTCTTAGCTGAGTTCAGAAAAAACAGTAATAATGTTGCCGCAAATCCTAACCGCGCCATGAGAGGCAGTATAGGCGTTAGCAAGCGTTGAGAAATCGTATCAATAGAACAATAGAGGGAAATAATGGTTTTCATCTTAGCTCCTTTTTGTTGGAAATTCTTCGGGAAATCTGAGGGTGGTGACCATGGTTAATGATACCTTGATCCATTCCATCAAGGTATCTGAAGGGATAGCATTTTGTTTGTTAACGGCTGATTGCAAGCGCAAACCCTGGCTTAG
>MDTB01054293.1_pt1 | contig 12636 bp, 14 predicted proteins | sample 811161 | NCBI WGS metagenome assembly MDTB01 (sample SAMN05326650, study PRJNA326480) | marine metagenome | isolation source: seawater | place: Mediterranean Sea | collected 2009 | reverse complement strand
GATTTAGCTAACCATAAAACAATTCTCTAATATGACAAAAATTCTTCAAGTAGTTAACCCCTTTGATGAAACTGAAATTGGTAGAGTTAATTTAGTCAGTGAGGACACTATTGATAAGTTTCTTCAAAATGCATATTCTCTTCACCAAAATCCTAAAAACCGGTTACCTACTCATAAAAGGATAGATATTCTTAAGAAAGTTGCCTCTTTGATGGCTGATGATGCGGAAAACCTTGCAATGTTAATTTCATCAGAGGGTGGAAAACCTCTTATTGACGCTAAAGTTGAAGTTTCAAGGGCAATTGATGGAGTTGAGACTTGTGCTCATGATCTTGCTAATATTATTGGAAAAGAAATTCCAATGGGACTTACTGCAGCAGCTGCCGATAAACTGGCTTTTTCAATTAGAGAACCTATTGGGCCTGTTGTCGCTGTCTCAGCTTTTAATCATCCTCTCAACCTTATAGTTCACCAAGTTGCTCCTGCGGTGGCTGTTGGATGTCCCGTAATTGTTAAACCTGCAGACGACACTCCGCTTTGTTGCAAAAGATTTGTCGACCTCTTGCATACGGCTGGTTTACCTGAAGAGTGGGCATCCTACGCCCCATGTGAAATACCAGTTGCACAAAAACTTGTTACAGATCCTAGAGTAGCTTTCTTTAGTTTCATTGGTTCTGCAAAAGTAGGATGGTATCTAAGATCAATGCTCGCACCGGGTACAAGATTTGCTCTTGAACATGGGGGTGCAGCACCAGTGATTGTTTGCCCCTCTGCTGAAACAGAGGGAATGATACCAAAGTTAATAAAAGGAGGTTTTTATCATTCTGGTCAGGTTTGCGTATCTGTTCAAAGAATCTTTGTTGTTAAAGGTGATGCCAAAAAACTCGCCGAAAGCCTATCTGCTGAAGCCCAGAAATTAAAAGTTGGCAATGCTATTGAAAAGACCACAGAATGTGGCCCTTTGATTCGACCAAGAGAGGTCGATCGCGTTGAGAATTGGGTCAATGAGGCGATCGAATCTGGAGCTAAAGCTTTATGTGGTGGGAAAAGACTGTCAAAAACCACTTTCGAGCCTACCGTTTTACTAAATCCAAATAGTAATCAAAAAGTCTCAACATCTGAAATTTTTGGCCCAGTAATTTGCGTTTATGATTGTGATTCCAATGAGGAGGCTATTAACAGAGCTAATGGTTTGGAGTTCGCATTTCAATCTGCACTCTTTACAAATGATTTAAAAGAAACTTTGTATTTCTTCCAAAATTTAGATTCATCTGCAATTATGGTTAATGATCACACTGCCTTCAGGGTTGATTGGATGCCTTTCGCTGGAAGGCGACAATCAGGATATGGTGTTGGTGGAATTGGTTACACAATGGAAGACATGACTCAAATAAAAATGGCAGTAATCAGCTAAAACTAAAGGTATTTCTTAGTCCATTCCAAACTTCGTTGCCACAATTCGCCTGCTAATGCTTCACTTTGAGCTGTCTGGGATGGGTATTCAATTTTCTCACTTGAATAATAATTCCCACTGTCACTCATAGGAGCTTTAAGTGCACAATATAATGTTGTTTTTGCTCCCTCTTGGGGTGTAAGCATTCCATTTAACTTTATTATTGCTTGTAAAAAAGCTGGAAGTGTTTGCCAGATATTAGTGCTTACAACGCCTGGATGAAGGGAATAAGAGGACGAATTACTGCCTCGTAACTTTTTTGCAAGCTCCTTGCTGAATAAAATATTAGCAAGCTTGGAGGTTGCGTATTCATTCAATCCAGTTAGGCTAGTTGTTTTTTTTATTACCAAATCCCAATCAATAAACTTTGCGTGTTTATGTGCATTACTTGAAACTGTTATTACTCTTGAACCATTAGTATTATGCAAAACATTTAAAAGTAAATTTGTTAATAAAAAATGTCCAAGGTGATTCACTCCAAATCCAAGTTCATAGCCATCAACAGTTATACCCGAGACACCAGCAAGGCCAGCATTATTAATCAATAAATCTAGGGGTCTTTTAGTCTTTATGAATAAATTTGCACAGTTTTTTACAGATGCTAGAGACTGAAGGTCTAAAGGCAACCACTCGCTACTATTAAAACCAACCTTAGAGTTTATTTCTTGAACAACATTTATACTTTTTGCCTTTGAACGACAAGCAATAAAGATATAAAAACCTAACTGAGCCAAATTAATAGCAGTTACTTTACCAATTCCACTGTTAGCACCAGTGATTAATGCTACTTTTTTTTTAGTTTTCATATTCAACTCGATGTTAAAATCATATTATCATCCAAATTTTTATTTATTGATTTTTAAAAAACTATGACTTGGGTCTGGCTAAGTATTGCTGTTATTTTCGAGGTTATTGCCACAATGGCTTTAAAACTATCTGACGGTTTTACAAAACTTTTTCCGATTACAATTGTTATTATTGGTTACTGTATAGCTTTTATTGCATTATCCAAGGTTTTGCAAATATTGCCAGTGGCTTTAATTTATGCAATCTGGTCCGGTTTGGGTATTACTTTTCTAGCTATCGCTAGCTGGATTTGGTTTGAACAAAAATTAACTCTAATAGAAATAATCGGAATTGGATTAATTTTTTTAGGAATTGTGATAATACGCCTTTTCTCAAAATCTAATTTCTAAACTTTATAAAATAATAGTCTGCTACCCTAAAGTTTAATTTTATGCAGCATCATCCGACCCGGATTTAATTTTTTCCATCCATAAATCCGCAGTTATCAACCCTGCCTTTTCTGCCATTTTTTTATCGTTCGGTGAGATAACATCTTGGACACCATCAATTCTTTTCCATGTAGCAAGTGGAAAGTTTCCCTCTGAATCGGGAATATTCTTAGATGGTGATATTTTTTTATATTTGTGAATATACCTTGGGCAATTTTGCCACATTTCTGTCAGTGCTACTTTTACTACTAATTCCGATCCAGGATATAAATTTGTATACTTTTTTGCTTTTTTTAGTTCGGCTTTCCCCTGAATTCTTATCCTATGGGGTTTTTCAAATGAAATAAATAGCAAACCAACTTCACAATTTTTTAAAATATTTCCAGCCGAAAAATACATTCCATTACCATTAAAAAAAGGGAAAATTAGTGTTTTGGGATTTAAAACACGAACAAAACCGACTCCACCACCTTTATATGAAACAGTTGGCCTGCCCTTTGCATCGACAGAGCTCAAAAAAAAGAAATCTTGCATTTCTATAAATTCTTTAGCATCGTCAGAAAACTCAGTAAGACAGACAAAACTCTCCACTCTGTCAGCTAAATCTCTGGTTCCAAATTCGTCCTGAAGAGATCTGTGACCCTCCTCGTATAATCGGCTCATATTTGTCTCCTAAAAATATTTTCTTTTGTGCTTATACGTAAGTTATTATCTTCTATATAAATTATTGTATACAAATACCAACTACTCTAAAAGTTTGTAATTATTTATGCCAATAAAAGAGCTACTTACACAAATCGCACGACTATTTCTAGCATTATTGCTTGGAAACTTAGTTGGATTAGCAACTTTTGCCTTTTATTGGACAGTAATTACTGCCATGAAAATATGGGAATTAGAAGTTCCAGTTGATTTTGTTAGCTTTTCAGAAATAAGTTATAGTCCAACTTTAGCAATATTTATGTTTGGTGGAAGTATTCTCGCTGGACTGATCTTCAACATGCTTGAGGGACCAAGATCACACGGTCCTGCGGATTTGATGGTTTCAATCAGAAAAGAGGAGTTGCCAAATTTACGAGGGGGTTTCATTACATCCTTATTAACAATTGTCAGTGTCTCAAGTGGCTCATCAGTTGGACTATTTGGACCAATCATTCATTTTGGAGGATGCATAGCGGCAGCACTAGAGAGATTTTTCAGATTGTTATCTCGAGGGGTCATTTTAGCTTCTGGTGGAGCTGCTGGTATTGCAGCATTATTTTCAGCACCAATTGCTGCTTGCATTTTTGCCCATGAAATGCTTCTCAGACGTTTCAGATCATCTGAGTCTGCTCCAGTTGTTATGGCAGCATTAGGGGGATATTTTGGAGCAGTAATGGTTTTGGGAGATGATAGAAGATTCTTATCAGTCATCGGCGACCCGCCTCCCCTTGATCCAACCTCATTAAGCCTTGCTATTCTAGTTGGTATTTTTAGTGGCCTACTATCTAGCCTTTACATTTATCTCATTGGAGCCGGGCCAGTTTGGGCAAAATCAACAAAAATTCATCCAATTTTACGACCACTAATACCTGCAAGTGTACTTTTTTTAATTTCTCCTTTTTTTCCACAGTTAATTGGTCCAGGAATGTTTTCAGTTAACATGGCCTTGGCTGGAGAATTTTCATTCTATTTGCTGATTATTTTAGCCCTTTTAAAGGTGTTTGCTACAGCCTTTTGTCGTTCTTTTGGTTTCCATGGAGGTATTTTACTGCCTGCTGTGTTTTTTGGAGCAATGCTTGGAAGTGCATTTGATGCTTTAGTAGGTAATGGAGGCCATTTGTACGCTATTCTTGGTGCCGCTGCTTGTACAGGATCAGCTATTGGTGCCCCAATTGCTGCTGTAGTTATATTATTTGAAATGAGTGGTGATTATCGATTTGTGATTCTTGCATTGGTCAGCGTATCTCTATCTTGTCAAATCAGTAGAACTTTAATTGGTCGATCAACTTGGGACAGAGGGTTGTTCATGAGAGGAATTTCATTAGAGGATGAGAACGAACAACAAGCAAAATTAAAAGAGATAATTCGAAAAAAACAATCGAAATAAATATCTACCTTTTTTACTTGAATTCTCACTAAATAAACGCAACTTATATATTGGATGCCAATTGGGTCCATCATTTTACTAAACTCGCTTAATTTAAGGAGAATTAAATGAATTTACAACCAGGAAAAAATGTTTTACTAAGTACTGTAGGTTTTGAAAATTTTTTAGATGCATTCACAAAACTTGAAAACTCAACAGATGATTCAAAGCCACAAAGTTACCCTCCATACAACATTGTAAAAAGAGGTGACTTTTATTATTCAATTGAAATAGCTGTAGCAGGTTTCAGTGAAAACGACATAGAAATAATTTCAGAGGGAAAAAAACTAAGTGTAACTGGAAGAATAACAAAAACTGATCGAGGCGAATTTATTCATCGAGGAATTGCATCAAGAGACTTTGCTCATGAGTTTATTTTGGCTGAAACTGTGATCGTTGACTCAGCAGAAATCTTAAATGGATTATTAACTATTGAGTTGGAAAATAAAATTCCAGATGAAAAAAAACCACGTAAAATTTCAATTGGAAATAAATCAAATAAGCTTTTTGATCACAAAAAAGCTGCTTGAAATCACGAAAAAAACTGGTCAACTGCAATACGGTTGACCAGTTTTAAAAGTTTATTGCAGCGGGAACGGAACATGAATGTCCTGAACAAAAAATTCAGGTGGGCTAGATCAATGAAACTCTGGGTTCATCTTACAAGCGATGCTCACGCCGGCTTCATAATTTTCATGCCCTATAATTGTAAGCATTGAACAGAAAAATCGCTCCGAACCGCCACCTTTAAATACTAACAACAATACGTCTTTAAAAAAAGATATTTTATTAAAATAGTTTTTAACAATGATTATCATTATTATTTTTAATCACTTTTAACATAAAAGTACTATATCGTAATGATTGTTATTATCATTTACTAACTAATTACATTGCATAATTTAAAAGGAAAAAGGAAAGTTATGATTGGAAAATTTATACCAAAAGTTACATTTAGAACTAGAGTAAGAGACGAAAAAATTGCTGGAGATAACCCATTTAAATGGGTCGACGTAACCACCGAGGAGCTTTTTGCTGATAAAAAAATTATCTTGTTTTCATTGCCCGGTGCTTTTACACCAACCTGCTCCACCTTTCAGTTGCCCGACTTTGAAAAACTATTTGGAGAATTTTGTAGCAAAGGTATAGATAGAATTTACTGCATTTCAGTTAATGACGCGTTTGTTATGAATGCTTGGGGTAAATCACAAAACATTAATAACATTCAACTAATTCCTGATGGCAGTGGAGAATTTACAAGAAAAATGGGAATGCTGGTTAAAAAAGACAACCTTGGATTTGGTTTCCGTTCTTGGAGGTATGCAGCGTTAATTAATGATCAAAAAATTGAAAAATGGTTTGAAGAGGCTGGTTTTTCTGATGATCATGGTGATGATCCTTATGAAGTATCTTCTCCTCAAAATGTCCTGGCTTCGATATAAATAAATCGAACATTAAGGGATCGTATTTTTGAAATCTATGATTAAATTTCTAAATTTAAGTAGTGTTATTTTGTTTACTTTTTTTTTAGTTTCTTGTTCTCATGTTAATCCTGTTAATCAAGAGAAATCTGAGTCAGATCTAAAAAAGTTAGTGAAATCTGAATTAGGTAATCAGTTCACTTTTTCCTGGCCTTTTGCAGATTCAAGTCTTATGAAACCAAGGGGTGGTAACACTCAAGGAGAAAAAGTAACCCTCGACAAAAATTCTAATCAAAAATGGATGGCGTTAAGAGAAAAAAATTTAACAAAGTTCGAAAGAGACAGAAGAGCAATTTTAGCTATGTCTGGAGCATATAGAGTTAGTTTCGATTTCATTGAGACACTCGGGTTTACTCAAAACTATACTCCCTCTAAACCATATCAATCTTGGGGTACTGAGTATGTGTATTTAATAGAAGATAAGTCTGACTTTATTAGTCTTCAGCATGTCTTGGTGATGTTCTTTTCCAACAACAAAGATGTGAAAGCTGAACCAATGGTTGTTAAACACTGGCGACAAGATTGGAAGTATCAAGACAAAAAAATTCATGTTTTTGCAGGGTTTAACACATGGAAAGCAGTTAGTTATCGAGAGGATATGGTCAAAGGAAAATGGTCCCAATCAGTATTTCAGGTCGATGATTCTCCCCGCTATCAAGCAATAGGGAAATGGCAACATAAAGGAAATGTTTCTAGTTGGGTGAGCAATGAAACCTGGCGTCCACTTCCGAGAAGAGAATTTAGTGTTAGAGATGACTACAATGTACTGATTGGAACAAACCGACATACAATTACTCCATCTGGATGGGTGCTAGAAGAAGAAAATCTCAAAGTAATATTGGATCCAATTAAAGCTTCAGAAGCAAACAGTCCTAATGTATTAGCGAAAGAAATTGGGGTTGCTCGTTACGAACGGATTGTAAACCATGACTGGTCCGCTGGTGACCGCTATTGGAACTCCACTGGACCATTTTGGGAAAATGTAAGAAATATATGGGATGATTTATTAGAAGAAAAATCTATAGTTAAATTAAACTATGATAAAGAAGGTCCTTCACTTTTTATGACTTTGTTCAGTTTAGCTGAAGACAGTATAGATGAGAAATTTTCCAAAGAGATAAAAAGGAAAAAAATTGAGGAAACTATAAATAGTTATTTGATAAATAATTAACTTAATTATTTTTTTTCATTGAAATATTTATATATGCTGAAGACAAAAGAGGGGTATTGAGTTTATTTTTCAATCCAAACCTGACCAAATCCCCTAATATGTGTTCATGCTCAGTTGGTTTTTTTGCTCGTAAATCTCTTAACATGGAGGATGTAAAATCTGAGGACGGCTTCATCAAGATCTCAAGGGCCTTCACTTGGGCTTTTTCCCCCACTTTTTGATTTTCTTTTTCGGCTATTGATAAAGCCTCTATGTACATACTTTTCATAAGATTTTCACCAACACTAGTTGAAGTTATTTTTCCAACACAATCATCGAAAAGCGTTGTTGATCCTGCTAGAGTTGCAAGGAAAATCCATTTATCCCACAAGGCTTGTAAAATATCATCTGAGTTAATTGTTTTAAATTTTGCAGTTTTACAAACATCTAAAAACTTAGTTGCTATTTGATGTGTTTCAGGTTCTATAGCACCGACTGTGAGGATCTGTATCGGATTTAATTGTTTGATAACGTTTTCAAAAGTCAAAACAGAGGCTACATGAGCAGCACCCCCTAAAATCTTATCTTTACCAAATCTTTTTCTCAAATAGTCAATATGAGATATCCCATTTAACAATGGCAAGAAAAATGGGGTTTTCAACAATACAGAGTTCAAATCGTCTAAAGAAGATTTTAAATCATAGGCCTTACAAGTAAGTATTGCGATATCAAAATTTTGTTTTGCTTCACCAAAAGTAATAGTTTTAGCACTAATTTTTAAATTTCCATGTGGACTATCTATCCTCAAACCATGGGTTTTAATTAGTGAGGCCCTTTTTTTACGAACAAAAAAAGTTACATCCGCTCCAATTTCAACTAGTCGACCACCAAAATAACCTCCAACTGCGCCAGATCCTAAAATTAAAATTTTCATTTCAATAATATAACAGACCAGATATTGTTATAAAAAAAAACCCAGAATACATATAGATTCTGGGTTGAATTCACCTTTTCGGTGAAGGAGACACAAATATATTATGCTCCAAAAAATGATGCAGCGCCACAAAAAATACGTAATAACCCTAAATTAAATATTCTTAAATAATACTTACTAAAAAATATTTTTTTCTAAATTAATCTAATTAATACATAAATGCTATTAAAAACCGTTAATAGTTGCTAAATTTTTTTTTAAAGGTTTACATCTAAAGAAGGATGAAACTAAACACAAACGCCGTAAATCGTTATAAAAAGTGTTAATTAAAAGCAACACTAATTTTAATTGGAATTTGATTAGGTAAAGCTAATGTCTTAATCGTGTTTGATTAACATTACTTTATTTGGACTAACTCCACATCGAACATCAAGGTAGCATTAGGGGGAATTACTCCTCCAGCACCTCTTGAACCATAGCCCAAGGAGGAAGGAATAATCAATGTTCTTTGTCCACCTTCTTTCATTCCAAGAACTCCTTGATCCCAACCTTTAATTACCATACCAGCTCCTAGGGTAAAATTAAATGTTTGACCCCGATCTTTGGAGCTGTCAAATTTTTTCCCACGGCCGTCATTTGAAGCAGCGTCGTATAACCAGCCAGTGTAATGAACAAAAACAGATGCACCAGCTTTTGCTTCCATTCCTGACCCAACAAGCCTGTCAATAGAAAATAATTCGGTCACAGGCTCGCTTGGTAAATCACCGGCGATACTAACTGAAGCAGTAGTAACAGCAAACAATGAACCTAAAGTAAATATATTTGTGATTTTTTTTAGTATTTTACTCAGCATTTAATTTCCATCGTAAAAATTAATTGAACTTGCAAGAACGTAGAGAGTATTGATAACAAGTGATTTAAATCATTCCAATAAATAAAAGGGAGGCTGTTGACCTCCCTTTACCAGAATACTACATAAAAAATTACTTGTTGTTTAATACTCAGGCTGCTTTGCGGCTACGTGATGTCTTTGGCGCAGGCTGGGAATCAACAGCTCCACTAACTTTGGATGCAGCCTCAACATTACTTTCAACTAACTCAAAAACCTGTTTAGCTGCGTTTGTCATGGCGTCATATGTTGAGGAGGAAGCTGCAATCGAAGACTTGGTTATTTCAACAATACCTTCGCTACCAGCAGGAGCATTTTTAGAAAATTCAGAAACGGAGTCAGAAACAAACTTATTGAATTCGGCTGTAGATGATTCAATTGAGTCTGAAAGTTCTTTAAACAATTTTGAATTTACCTTAAAAACAGATTTACAATACCCAGTCGCTTCATCTTGAAAAACTCCAAGCTGGGTCTTTGATATTTCTGAAAAGTCTTGTGGATCTTTTACATCCAAGCATTTAGCTCCCAAATCACTCATGCTATCGAGACTGGTTTTATAATACCCCATACTAGTTTTAGTAATCTTTTCAAAAGAATCAAAATATTTGGAGGCAAATTCTGAGCTAACTGTTTGATTTTTCTTTAAAATATCTAAATACTGTTCTGGTGACTTGAAAAATTCCATAATATATCTCCTGAATTGTGAAAGACGATGGTGAATAAAATGTGTTAATTGTTGCAGCGCAATGTAGTTATATTAATGTTGCGTCGCACAAAAGTCAATAGGTTTAACAAAATTAAGTCTGAAAATTTAAAATATAAAAAGATACTCTTGTAATCATGCCTAAACACAAAGTATTATTAAAAAAAGACATGATGAAAAATAAAAAATGTTGAGTAATTTTTTGTTTTTAGAGACCGAATGTAAATGTGGTAAAACTAATTGGTCTTTGAAGTTTTGACCTTTATCAAAATCTCATTTCTTCTCAACCATGGAAGTGTGAAAGGGTCATTGTATCTGGCGACCTGAGCAGGTCCATCGACCTCTAATCCTTGTCTTTTAATCCAACCTACAAGTTCGTTCGTTTTTTCATTTAATTTGGACTCTGTAGTCCACCCACTAAAAATAATTGCCGCCGATAAATGTTTAGGTATTGTCCTAATTTCCACACTTTTATCATTTGGTATTGGCAAATCCTTAAGTGAGTAATTTTCGGGCATCACAAAATGAAGAATCCAATCAGAATCAATAGGGGTAACTGTAACTGGAGCAGTCATTTGTATTTTTTCGCTCAAACCATTTGGCCCTTTGTTACCTCCAAAAATATAACTTGCAACTCTTCTAAAACCTTTTCGACTGGCAGAATCAAATGAACCATTCAATTTGGTCTCAGCAACTATAAAATCATCATATTCTCTTAACTCAAAAGGTGCTTTTGAAACCCTTAAATTATAACGGGGCTCTTCAATCGCCATGATATTTGTTGAAAAGAATATAGAGTATAAAAGAATTAAACAAAGAAAAAGACTCCTAAAGATTTTTTTAAAACTACATTTCATAAATATAAATTTCTCCAGACTGTCTACCGTAATTTTTAAGACACAAAACCAATAGATTTTTTCAGCATTATTTTAATAAGACAAATGTAAAGAGAAGATGTTCCTAAAATGACAATTTATGTTGCCCTCGATAGTTCAACAAATAGTTAATATTGAAATACTAAAATTAAAATAACTTCGGTACTGAAAAGAATAAACCTCTTATTTAGTAATAATTTCCTAAAATTTCAAAAGTCTTATTAAATCACTATATAAAATAAATCTAAAAAATTAATCAACTAACAGCCAAAGATTAGTAAAAAATATCTGCTAACTAAAAAGAAAAGTGTTTCTAAATTAGGATTCTAAATATTTTGAAAGATCTTTGCGTGTATCAATATCTATAAGAGATCCTGTTAGTTCGACTCCTGTAACACTTATATTTACCTGATTTAATATAGATTTCGCACCAATTTCTCCAGATAGTCTCTCGAGCCTTTCAAAATATTTAACAGAGAACACAGCTGGAACTCCAAGAGAATCTTCATATTTTGTTGCAACAACCTTCTTACCATCAAAACATGAAATTAAAAGTTCATAATCACATTTCTTTAGAGCAACCTGGTCCGCTAAGACAATAAGTAAAGAGTCATATTTTTGATCATTACTTATTTTTTTTACTCCCACAGAAATTGAAGAACCCAAACCTTTGCTCCAATTATCATTAACAATCGGATGAGCTAAATCACCAACAACAGAAATAACCTCTTCTTTAAATGCTCCCACAACAACGAACAAATCTTTTTCAAAAATTGACTTTACTTCCAAAAGTACCTTGTTAATCATTGGAACTCTATCAATGTGCACAAGTTGTTTTTTTAATCCAAACCTTAATCCTTCACCAGCAGCCAACACTAAACACGCCATTTTATTCATTTTTGATCTTTAAAATCTATGATTCTATCTTTTCCGAAAAGTACTCCATGACATTCGGATAATATTGATAACGCTATGCTTTCTGGCAACTGTCCTCCAATATCCACCCCTGCAGGAGAGGAAACATATGTTTTTAAAGAAAGTTTAGTTAGTCCAGCTATTTTAAGGACTTCTTCAAAACGATGGCTTGGTCCAAGTAAACCAACATACTTAAAATCTAAACTCTGAATTTTCAAAAGAGCATCTGCATCAATACTAATATTATGTGACATTATAATTGCCGCATCTACACTGAGTTTTTTTGTATGTGTAATGAATTTTTCATCTAGATTTCTAAAAATATGATCAGCAAAAGAAAACTTTTCTTTTCTAGCATTTGCGACTCTTGGATCAGCTAAAGTAACCATCCAGCCCAATTCCTTAGCAATTTTAACAACCGGTATAGCATCAATTCCTCCGCCAACGACAAGCAAATGTGGCTCAGGAATAATTTTAGTAACCAACCATTTTTCACTGCCAATAACTTTAATTTGACTTAATTTTTCCTGATAATTTGATTCAAGTTTAATGTAGCTGTGGTTAGCTCCAATTTTTTGGTAATAAGTGCCAGTTTTTCTTTCTTGTAGAAACCTAAAAATATTATTTAAGTCAAGGTCATTTTTAGCAGTAATTAATTGGAGCATAATGAAAACTTTGCCTCCACAACCCAAACCAAATTGAAAAGCCAAATCATCTTCATCAGTGCTGTCGTATGAAATCATGGCTGTCTTGCCAGATTGCATGACCTTTCTAGAATTCAAAACAATATCTGCCTCTAGACAACCACCACTCAAAAGGCCAAATTGTTGTCCATCTCCGTTTATTAACATATAAGAACCAGCTTTCCTATAT
>MDTB01031995.1_pt1 | contig 12637 bp, 11 predicted proteins | sample 811161 | NCBI WGS metagenome assembly MDTB01 (sample SAMN05326650, study PRJNA326480) | marine metagenome | isolation source: seawater | place: Mediterranean Sea | collected 2009 | reverse complement strand
TAAGTTTAAAAACAGTGATTTAAAAATTTTTTTACCAATAAATAACTCTGAAATTAAAAAACAGAAAATAGAAATACATTATTTGGGTTACTATTTAAAATGGATACCTCAAGAAGCTTTTTATTATGCAGTTAAAAATACTGGTTTCTCACCTCGACCATTTAGAACGCAGGGCACTTTTAGTAAATACAATAGTATTGATGATAAAATTGATGATTTGCACTATTATACTACATTCATAAAATTTGGTATTGGAAGAGCAACTTCTGACGCGAGTCAAGAAATAAGGAATAATCATTTAACTAGAGAAGAGGCGCAAAATTTAGTTAAAAAATATGATGGAGAATTTCCAAATAAATATTTTATGGAAATAATGGATTATTTAAATATAAAACCAGAATATTTTTTCAAACTTTGTGACCAATTTAGATCTAATCATTTGTGGGTTAAAAAAAATAAAAAATGGCAACTAAGACATACGGTAAATAAAGATGGTGTAGATGATTAAATTTGATTTTAATTATATCTTATTAAAATATCTTTATTTTTTTTCAAAATTAATTGATTGACCTAAATCCTTCCAGTTACTTGAAGATATTGGGAAAACACCAATTTTCTTCTTCTTCCTTAGACTTATTTTTATTAATTCAACAAAACTTAAAGACTGATTTTTTTTTATTAAACTAAATATCTTAGAATTGACTACATAAAAACCAGTATTTGCAAGAAAATCACTTTGTGGTTTTTCAATAATATTACTAAGTCTATTATTAACTATTTTACAAACACCGTATGGTATTTTATAAATTTCTGATGAAGATACAATTGTTAAATCAAAATTATTTTTTTTATGAAAATCAATTAAATCTTTCAAATTGATATCAATTAAACTATCACAATTTGATACAACAAAAGTTTTCTCTTTCTTATTCTTTAATTTTTGTAGCACACCTGCTGTGCCTAAAGGTTTTTTTTCATATAAAAATTTTATTTTATAGTTAGGTTTAAGTTCTTTAAAAAAAGAGCTTATAAGATAATTTTTATAATTAATTGATATATAAAAATTTTTTAGGTCATATTTAAGAAAGTAATCAATTATATTTTCTATAATTGTTTTTTTGTTAAAAGGAATTAGCGGTTTTGGTAAAATATTCGTATATGGCCTTAGTCTAGTACCTAATCCACCTGCCATTATTACTACATCTAAATTTTTAAACAAATTATTAGATCTTAAATTTTTTGTATCTTGATAAATTAAATCTACAACTTTGTTTTTTTTGTCTACTACAGGTATTACGTGCAATGAATTAAGTTCAGTTTTATAATTTTTTATTTTATGGGAATAATCTTTTAAATTACTTTCGCTTTTTCTTATTTTAAAACAATTTTTTTTGTAAAATTTTTCTATTTTCAAATTCAAATTATTATTTTTTAATATAGCTCTTCTTACATCACCATCAGAAATTGAGCCTAAAAGAGAATAATTTTTATTTACCACAATCAAACACTGACTACCTACTTTTTGAAGTTTCTCTAATGTTTCAATTATTGTGTTATTTTTATGTATAAATATATCTCTCATTTATTTGGTTTTTTTAAATTCAAATATATATCCATGTAATTTAATAAAAGGTTTATACAAATTGGTATACGTTGCCTTAATTTTTTTTTCTATATTTGATTTAGTATCGTTTATTTTTATTTCGTAAAATTTATCCAGTTTTTTTCTGTTTTTTATTTTTTTTGACCATTGAGATTTTTTATTTTGCATAATCTTTTCATTTAAGTATTTTTTATTTATAGATAGATTTTTAATAATTTCTTTTGCTTGTTTAAGCATAACTGTGTAAGTTATTTTTTGAAGGTCATCAACCGAATATTTCTTTGATAATTTGAATTTTTTAACATCAATAATTTTACCATTGTCAATTTTTTCATCAATAATATGACACGTTGATCCATATAAATTTGCCCCTTCGTAAATTGCGTAATTTAAACAGCCTATACCCCTGTAATTTGGTGGACCTGGGTGAAAGTTAATTGCTGCAATTTTTGCTTTACTTAAAAGATCTTTTTTTAAAATATAAAAACTTCTAAAACAAAAAATATAGTCGTATTTTCTCTTTTTAATTTTCTTTATATTTTTAATTGCTTTATTATTTTCATTTTCTACTAGATATAAATTTTTAGTGTATTTTTTTAAAAAAATAATTAATTTTTCTGAATATTTACAATTTTTTCGATAAAATAGTAATGCAGTTTCAATCATAAATTTTTTCTAAAAATTTAAAATTTTACAAATTTTCTTTTGATCTCTTTTAGTAATTCCAGGATGGGATGGAAGTACGAATATTTTTTTCCAAATCTTATTTGAGTAGCTTAAATTACTTTTTTTAAAATTTTTATAAGGTGTTTGTAAATGTAAAGGTTTCCAAAAAAAGTTTGCTTGAATTTTATTTAAGTCAAATTTTTTTTTCAAATATTTAAATATTTTTGAATTTTTTAATTCTAATACAAATACCCAGTTAACAAATTTATTATCGTAAATTTTTACATATTTTGAATTTTCTTTAATATTTGAATTATAATATTTAAAAATTAATTTTTTTTTATTGATAATATTTTTTAATTTTTTTAATTGGGATATTCCCATAGAGGCTTGAATATTAGTCATTTTATAATTATAGCCAATTTTTTGGTAATCATAATTTGATTTCTTTTTACCAACAGTTGAATAAATTCTCGCAATACTTGCCAATTTTTTTGAGTTTGTTGCTAGAATACCACCTGCGCCAGTAGTTATTGTTTTGTTACCATTAAATGAAAAACAAAAAGTTGAATTAGAGAATTTTTTAAAGTTAAAAATCTTTGGATCATGTGAAGCAGCAGAGTCAAATATAATTTTTAGGTTATATTTTTTTGCTAGTTTTACATACTCTAAAAATTGAATTGATTTACCAAAAGTTTGTACTGGAAGTATAGCTCTTATTACTTTTCCTGAGGATTTATCAACAAGATGATTTGATTTTTTAATTGTTTTTTCCTTTAAGATTTTATCTACCTTTGAAATATCAAGAATAAGACTCTTATCACAATCAATAAACCAAGGTGTTGCACCAGTATAGGTTATTGCATTTGCGGTCGCAGCAAAAGTATAAGAGGGAGTTATAACTATATCATTTTTTTTTATTCCCGATGTTAGAAGTGCTAAGTGGAGGGCTGATGTACCAGAATTTACAGCTACAGCATGTTTAAATTTGAATATTTTACAAAATAAATTTTCAAATTGTTCTATTCTTGGACCAGCAGTAGAAATGAATGAAGAATTTAAACAGGAATTTAATAATTTTCTCTCACTTTTTGAAATATAAGGGATATAAGTATTGATCATTATATTATTAATAAATGTTTTAAATTATTTATTTTTATAAAACTTAGCTATCTCCAAATCCTCAAAAGTATCTATATCTATACTTTCTTTTTGGGAATTTATTATAACTGGTAATGCATGTTTTCCATAAAATTTTTTGGATTTTTTTAAAATTGATGGTTTTATTAAATAAATTGAACCATCAGGATGATAGATGTTTTTGGGAAATGAACTTATAGTTTTTTCACTAAATAGAGGCTTTAGAACTTTTTTATCTATTTTTGCTAATATTTTTGGATTAAGAGATGATTTTTTTACTGTAATTACAGAGTCACATTTTTTGTTTTTAAAAATATTTATGCATTTTTTTACTGTCCTTTTTGTTCTAAAAGGTGACGTTGGTTGTAATAGTAAAATACCATCTACTTTTACATTTAATTTTTTTTCATACCAATTTAAAGCATGAATCGCCATATCTACAGAAGAAGTTTTTGATAAAGATAACTTTTTTGGCCTTAACCATGGAGCTAAAATTCCAGATTTTTTTGCAATTTTTAAAATTTGGTTATCATCTGTAGAAATCAAAATATCTGTAATTTCTGGTATTTTTTTTGCGAGTTTAATTGTCCACATAAAAAGAGGTTGTTTAAAAAAAATTATTTTATTTTTTTTTGGTATTCTTTTTGAATTTTTTCTCGCTGGGATCAAAGCTAAAATTTTCATTATTTAAATTAAATATTTTTTTAAAATTAACGAGTTTTTCGGAACAAATTTTTTGGTTCTTTTTTTTAAATACTTCGAAAATTCACTTGGAGATATACCATTAAGCTTAGGTCTTAGAGCAATTATATTGTTTTCATTAATCAAAGTATTTTTAGGTAGGTCAAATTTCGAATATATAGATTTTCTAGCAATAAGCCTAGTTAACTTTTCTTGAGTTGTTAATTGTTTTTTTTGTTTACTTATTGATTTTTCAATTGCCCTAATTGTATCTACAAAATTTTTACAATCCTTAGACTCCAATGAGCAAAAATGATCTGGGCCAGTGTCAGTTTTTTTTAATGTAATATGCTTTTCAATAATATTTGTACCCATCGCTATTGTACAGGCAGAGGCCTCAAATCCTAAAGTATGGTCTGAAAAACCGACATTATATCCAAGTTTTTTTAGCTTATTAAAAAAACCTAAATTTGTATCTTTAAGAGCAGTTGGATAGTCGCTTACACAATGCAATATAAATAATTTTTTTTTATCATAATTTAAAACTTTACTGCTTTCAAAATTTCGTTAAATTTTGACATACCTGTTGATAAAATAATTTTCTTATTAAAACTTTTTATTTTTTTTAACAACAAAAAATTATCTAAATCACCTGATGAAATTTTAAAAATTTTTTGACCCAAATTATTTAAAAATACTGCACTATCAATATCAAAAGGTGTTGAGATAAAAATTATTTTTTGAGTTTTGCAATATTTATAAAGTTTTTTAAAATCTTTGAAAGTTAATGAAATTTTTTTTAACATTTTAAATTGATCTTTAAATTTTGATCTTTTCTGGTAATTAGCGAGTGGAGCATTTTTAATACACAAATTTTGTGGAATTATTGTTTGAAACTTGACTGCATCAAAACCAGCATTTTTTGCAATTTTAACTAGTTTAAATGCTCTTTTTAAGTTACCATTATGATTAACTCCAATTTCAGCAATTAAAAAAGTTCTTTTGAAAGTATTCATTTTTTTTATTAATAGTGGAAGTTATATTAAAAACATTTAAATATCAATTTGAGCATGGAAAAAAATATTATAATTGGAGGTGCAGGTTATATTGGAACAGTTTTAATTGACTACCTTCTAAAAAAAAACAAACAAGTAATTTGTGTTGATAGTTTAATTTATAAAAACAGATTTTCGATCAGTTCATTTAAAAAAAAAAAAAATTTTAAGTTTATAAAAGCTGATCTAAGAAGTAGTAAAATAATAAAAAAATTAATTGATAAAGATACTAATGTAATTATTCTTGCTGGTTTAGTAGGAGATCCTATAACTAAAAAATATTTCAAATTAGCAAATAGTGTAAATAAAGTTGGTATAGATAATTTATTAAATTCTATATCAGATCTTAATTTTAAGAAATTACTATTTGTATCCACCTGTTCAAATTATGGGCTATCTAAAACAAATAAATTATTAGATGAAAAAAGTAAATTAAATCCAATTTCTAAATATGCAAATGATAAAGTTTTTATAGAAAAGAAAATATTAAAATTAAATAAAATTAATTTTTGTCCTGTAATATTAAGATTTGCAACTGCTTTTGGTTTATCAAAAAGAATGCGTTTTGATTTAACTATTAATGAGTTTGTTAAAGAAATATATTTAAATAAAAGCTTAGAAATTTATGATTTTGATACTTATAGACCTTATTGTCATACTGTAGACTTTGCTCGCGCTATTGACGCAGTGATAAAATCAGATAACAAATTTGTCTATAAAGAGTGTTTTAATGTTGGAAACAAAAAAAACAATTTTCAAAAAAAAGCAATTGTAGATTTGATATTAAAAAAAATCAAATTCAAAAAAAATAATATAAAATTTGTGAATAAATCAAAAGACAGAAGAAATTATCGTGTTAATTTTAATAAAATTGAAAAAAAACTAAAATTTAAAACTAAGTATTCAGTTAATTATGGGATTAAAGAAATTTTAAAATATTTAAATCAAACAAAATTAAAAAATAAAAATTTTTACGGAAATTATAAAATATAATATTTTAATGAAAAAAAAAATAATTACAGTTATTACTGGAAGTAGACCTGATTATGCAGCGCTAAAACAGGTACTTAAATTAATTAACTTAGAAAAAAATTTAATTTTAAGATTAGTTGTCACTGGCAGTCATTTATTTTCAGGAAATAAAAATCTACTCAAATTTATTTTCAAAGATGGATTTAAGATTCATAAAAAAATAATAATATCTAATAAAAAATTTACACCTGATGCAATATCAACAAGCATGGGTTTGGCTGTGAAAAATTTTTCAAATTATTATAAAAAAAATAGACCAGATTTAATTTTAGTAATGGGTGATAGGTTTGAAATTTTTGCATCAGTAGTTGCAGCGATGCCATTCAATATTCCAATTGGACATATTGAGGGTGGAGAAATTACTCAAGGTGCTTTTGATGACGCAATAAGGCATAGCTTGACTAAACTGAGTCATCTACATTTTGTTTCTAATAAGATCCACAGAAGAAGAGTTCAGCAGCTTGGTGAAGAGTTATGGAGAATTAATTTAACAGGGTCTCCTTGTATTGATACAATCAAACATAACAAAACTCGTACACTAAAATTTCTTCAGACTAAGTATAAATTTAAAATAAATAAAAAACTTCTCATAATAACCTTTCATCCTGTTACTCTCGAATACAAAAATACCAAAATATATATGTATGAACTTCTAAAGGCTTTAAAAAGGTATAATTATACAATGATTTTTACAGCACCAAATCAAGACACTAACAGCCATATAATTTTGAAAGAGATTAAAAAGTTTATAAAAACATCAAATAATGCATATTTTGTAAATAATTTTGGATCTAGAGATTATTTGAGTATTTTAAAATATGCGTCAGCACTAGTAGGTAATTCATCTAGCGGAATTATTGAAGCACCATCTTTTAAATTACCCGCTGTAAACATTGGCAATAGAGAAGCGGGTAGATTGAGAGCAAAAAATGTAATTGATGTAAATTGTAAATCAAGATCAATTATCAAAGGAATAAATAGAGCGGTAAGCATAAATTTTAAAAAAAGATTAAAAAATTTAAAAAATCCATATGGAGATGGAAAAGCATCTGAAAGAATTATAAATTATATTAAAAAGATTGATCTTGGAAAAAGTTCTATTATTAATAAAAAATTTTTGGATAATAAGTTCAAATAAAATGGAAAATAATGAAAAATTATAAAAAATTTTCTTTTTATTTAATCATATTTATAATTTTTTTCATTTTATTTGAAATTGTATTCAATTTATTAAATATTAGGCCCTCGAATTCAAATTATGGATGGTTAAATACACATCAATATTACAATTATATTATCAAGGATATTACTAAAAATAAATTCGGAACTAGAGATACTTTTGATAAGGACCCCGATAAAGAAAATATAATTTTACTTGGAGATTCACAAGTTGAAACAGCTCAAAAAGAAAATAATATGCCTGCAAGAATTTTAGAAGAGCATTTAAACAATAAATATAATGTTTATTCTTTTGGATCATGGGGCTGGGGTACAGATCAGCAATTGTTAATGCTTGAGAAAAATATTGAAAAAATTAAACCTAAGTTTGTAATTGTTTTTTTTACCCCCAATGATTTGACTGATAATTACCATAACATTGGGTTTTTTGGAGAAAAGCCTACCTTTAAGTTAAATGATAAAAATGAATTAATAACTCCTAAATTTGAAAATTATAAAAAATTATTAAATAATTTTTGGACATATCGTGTTTTATTCAGATTAAAACTTTTTTATCAAAATAGAAACTTAGAAAATTTTTTAGTAGAAGACTATTTTCAAAAAAGAAATGACTGTAATTTTGATCAAAAAATTTCAATTAAGAATTTAATTGAAGAAAGAATTAATTATAACTGGTATTTAAATAAATATATAGAGGTATATAGCAATAATCCCAACCAATCATCTGATGAAGCAAGAATAAAAAAAAGTTATTATAGATTTTTTGATAAAAGAAACAATTATGAGTTAGAAACAGATAGGGAATATGATTATTTTAGAGACCATAGAACTAATCTTGAAAATAAAAAAATTAATCTTACAAATAGTTTATTAAAAAAAATTCAAAAAGTTTCAAATCAAAATAAATCTAAAATGTTTTTAATTAATGTAATTAATTATAATTATTTATTTGAGGAAGAAAAAGATTATAAAATATGTATAAATAATAAAGAGATTATTTATTCAAATGAAAACTATTTTAAAACTTTTAATGATACATTTAATGGTATTAATAATATTATAAACTTTGAAATTTATAGAGGAACTATAGATTATGATATTTATGATGCACATCTAAATTTTGAAATGAATAATAAACTTTTTAAAAGAGTGTCTAATTACATAAATTAACTAGGATAAGAATGAAAAAAATATGTATAGTCGGTGCTGGATTATTTGGAACTACTTTATCGTTAATTTTATCTGAGAATAAAAACTTTGAAATTGATATATTTGAAAAAAACAATGATATTTTATGTGAAACGAGCCTTAAAAATCAACAAAGATTTCATCTTGGTTATCACTATCCAAGATCTGAAAATACTGTAAGAGAAATTAAAAAATCTTCTAATGAATTTATAAAGTTTTATGGCAAAAATATTTTTGGAAAAACAAATAATATATATGGCATCTCAGACTTTGAAAGTAAGTTAACCTATGATAAATATTCTAAAATAATAAAAAAATTTAAACTAAAACTTAAAAAAATAAATATCTCATTATTTTCAAAACTTGTTAAGAATAGTATAATAACAGAAGAAAAAAATTTAGATTATTTTAAAATAAAAAAAAAAATCATTTCTCAGATTAAAAAATCTAATAATATTAATCTTAAACTTAATCAATCGATATCAAAAGAAATTGTTAAAAAATATGATAAAGTAATATTATGTGCATATTCAAATAATAATAATCTTTTATATAAATTAGGTTACAAAAAGAATACATTAAAAAAAAAAAGATATGAGCTTGTTGAAAAAATAATTGTAAAACTTCCAAAAAAATTTAAAAATTTAAGTGTCGTGATATTAGATGGAAATTTTCTAAATTTCGATCCATTTATTGGGACTAATTATCATTTATTAAGTGTTGTAAAAGAGTCTAAAATCGAAGTCATAAAAAATAAATTTCCAAAGTTTCAAAATTATAAAAAAAAATATTTAAATTATAAGTTTATTAGAAATAAAAAGATTTCCCATTTTAAAAAATTTATAACTTTTGGTAAAAAATTTGTTCCACTTCTCTCTGAAGCAAAATATATAAAATCAGCTTATGTTACTCGATGTATTGATATTTCAAAAAGTAATCAAAATAGAAAAACTTTAGTTAATTTATATGGAAATAAAGTAATTACAGTTTTTTCAGGTAAATGGAATAATTGTGTAACGATGTCAAATCAAATCAAAAAACTTTTATAATATGAAAAAAGCATTAATTGGATTTAGTGGTTTAATTGGGAAAAATTTAAAGGATCAAACTAATTTTCAATATAAATTTAATACAAAAAATATTAATTCTATACAAAAACAAACTTTTAATATTGTTGTATGCGCCGCAGCTCCTGGAAAAATGCATATTGCAAACCAATACCCAGAAGAGGATAAAAGAAAAATACAATCTCTGATTAAAAATTTAAAAAAACTTAAAACTGATAAATTTATTTTAATATCAACCATCCAAGTATTTGAAAAATTAAATAATAAAAATAATGAATATTCAAAAAAATATAATAATTCTATTACTTATGGCAAAAATAGAAGAATGCTTGAAGTTTTTTGCAAAAAGCACTTTAAAGATTTTCTAATTATAAGATTGCCAAGTGTTTTTGGAAAACATTTAAAAAAGAATTTTATATTTGATCTGTTTAATTCACTTCCAATGATGCTAAATAACGATAGATATCAAAAAATATTAAACAAAATTCCCTATGAAATAAAAAAAAATTTCAAGAGCAATTATAGAAAAAAAAATGAAAAATTTTATTTAAAAAAAAATTTAAATATATCTAAGCTAAATAAAAAGAAAATAGAAGTTTTTCTTAAAAAAAATAATCTTGATGCAACTTCATTTACAAATCATAAATCTTTATTTCAGTATTATTATTTGGGTAACCTTTGGAAGGATATAAACATAGCTATAAAAAATAAATTAAAAGTTTTAAATTTAGCATGCGAGCCTATTATGGCAAAAAATATTTATAAACAAATATTAAAATCTGAAATGAAAATCAATAATTCAAAGTTATATAGAGCTAATATGATAAGTAATTATAGTAATCTATGGAATTCTAAATCAAAATATTTATATAATAAAAATGAAATTTTAAAACAAATTAAAAAATTTTACTTTAAAAAAAAATGAAACTAGGTATTTCGAACATAGCTTGGCAAGCAAAAGATAGATTAAAATATTATGAATTGCTTAAAAGAGAAAAATTTATAGGTTTAGAAATTGCTCCTAAAATTTTTTTATATAATCATAGAAATTTCTTAAAACCTTCAAAAAGTAAAATTAAAAAAAATTTAAATGAAATTAAAAAATATAATTTACAATTAATATCTATGCAGTCTTTATTATATCAGTCAAAAGATTGTCACTTATTTTTGAACTCAAAATTTAGAAAAAACTTTGAAAACAGGATGATAGAAATAATTAAACTTGCAGGTAAATTAAATATACCAAATTTAGTTTTTGGATCCCCAAAAAATAGAATTATTCCAAATGGTATGTCCTATGCTATTGCTGAAAAAATAGCTTTAAAAATATTTAGGAAGTTAGGTAAAGAAGCAAAAAAAAACAATACGGTTTTGTCAATTGAAACAAATCCAATTGAATATGGAACTAATTTTCTGACAAATATTTATCAAACTAATCGATTTGTTAAAAAAGTTAATTCTCAAAATATAAAGATGATATTAGATACTGGTGAATTAATTATAAATAAAGAATTAAATCAAATTGAAAATATTCTTAAAAAATATTTAAAATACATTAATCATATTCATATAAGTCAACCTTATCTTAAAAGTGCTAAAAATTTTAAACATCTATCGAAAGTTTTCAAATTTTTAAAAAAAAGTAAATATAATAATTGGGTTTCAATAGAGATGAGGAATCAGAAAAAAAATAATTATCAAAAAGTAAAAAATTCAATTAAGAGCTTAATAAAAATTGTTAATTTAATTTAAAAGTATAAATTGTTGTTGGATGATTTTTTTTAAAACCAATATAGCCCATACTTCCAGACACAATTGAAATCTGTTCACCTTCAGTAGTTTTGTAAATAATTGGTGGTGCGCTACCACCTGCATCCATTTGAAATGTCTTTAATATTTGACCATTTTTCTGATTAATAAAATAAATTAAGTTATCATCAGTCCCAGTCACAACTAATATATTACCTGCATTTGATGAAAGTCCACCATATATTGCAGTGCCTAATAATTCATTATTTAAATTACCTACTTTTGCTCTCCATTTTTCTTCACCACTAACTATGTTTATCGCAGCCACTTCTCCCCAAGGAGGTTCTATAGCTGGCAAAAAATCTGAATTTATAAATTGCGACCAATTATACTTATAAAAAAATTCACCATTATTATCTAAAATTTTTTTATCCCATATTTTAAATAAATTTTTAATTTTATTTGACTTTAAGTCATCTACAATTTCTTTATCATGAATTTTATTCAAATAGGTTGAAGAGAAAAGAGTATTAAAATCTGGATTGAATAGGCTATGCCCTACCAGACTTGGTATATATTTACTCAAAGGATCTTTTTCAAACTCGTTGAAAAATGATACTTTATATTCAAAATCCCCATTTCTATGTTTACCATGGCAAGCAGCACAATTTTCACTATAAAATTTATAGTCTTTATTTTTTTCTATTAAAGTTGAGTAGGTTTTCATCTCTAACTTTAATCTATAAGGTAAATTATTAATAGGCACAAACATATCTAATGTATATGGATTTATAGATATACCAGGCCATGTAACACCACCATGTAAACTATTGATAATCACCTCACCACCAAGTTTAGGAGGTTCAAACTCACCTATTGAAAAATGACCTATTTCAATTTTATTTTTATTTTCAAAAATAGTTTTATCCCTAAAATCATTTATTGTTAGGTTGAGTTTTTGTAATGGTTTTGGGTTACTTACTTTAAATTGTTTTATAGAATTATTTTCACCAATTATTTTAGAAGACTTTGTTTTTTTTAAATTTATATCAAAATATGAATTACCCGATAATCTGTCAAAAATATAAATATTTCCAATTTTTGACACTACTACCACTGCTTTATAAATTTTATCCTCGAAAGGTATATCAACCAAAACTGGTGGTGCAGATATATCGTAGTCCCACAAGTCATGTATAATATCTTGATGAGACCATAAAATTTTTCTTTTCTTTAAATCAACGGCCACAATACTGTTAGAATTTTTATTCTTTCCT
>MDTB01192195.1_pt1 | contig 12638 bp, 5 predicted proteins | sample 811161 | NCBI WGS metagenome assembly MDTB01 (sample SAMN05326650, study PRJNA326480) | marine metagenome | isolation source: seawater | place: Mediterranean Sea | collected 2009 | reverse complement strand
CCATCTACTTTTAATCCCAAGCTGTCAAGTCTTGCATTATTATAATCACTGAGCAGAGGCGATTTGCTATTTTGCAAACGTAATTTGAAGTTATCAATATCTCTTGGACTGATATTTCTTGCAAATCTACCCAGTCTGTAACTTATTATTCGTAAAGCGCTACCTAGTATGTATGTTATTATTAAAAATTTTAATGGACTTTTTGTGAGGGCATTTAATACTTTTGCAAACATTGATAAGCCCGGATACTCTGCTTTTGATAAAAACTTTGCAGATCTATAATTCAGGGCATCAAAAAGAGCTATCCTGCCTCGTTTATACATTGCCGTTAAGCTCAAATTGAATTTGTATGCCTTGCATAAGCCCTGATCAATATTGAAAAAATCCTCGGCACCTCTAATATTTATAAAGCCCTGTATTTTCTCAACAACTAATGCTCTAGCATCTTGATTAGGCTCATCTTCTTGCAAATACCAATAATGTAGTAGTAGTTTCAGATATTCATCGGTATTTTTGTATTCGGCATTATTTTCAAGATAGTCTATTATACTTTTGATATTTGCAAAACCATCATCTTTGTGCATAGTTCTGAATGTTGTGAAATCAACTTTTTTAAAATCACGTTCTGCATCTGCATCAAGCTGCCTATCTATCAGAATAAAGTCTGATATTAGTCGTTTACATAACTCGTTGTTTATCTCTCCATCAGCGATAAACTTTTCGTTATTCTCGACGTCTATAATACTTTGCCTATCTACTTTTCCCTGTTTACAATCGACTTTTATCTCTACGCCTTGACCTACTTCTTTAAACGAATAACTCTCACTGCCAATCTGTGTATGGCCCTTACTTAGCCTAAAACTTGCTCGTGTACGAGCAGCTGTAATCCCATTCTCTGCTGTTGGCCCACTTGGTAAAAAGAGTTGTAATGTTTGCACTTCTGTATCTGTAGTACTATTAGTCAATTGTGCTAACCAGGGTATAAATACACTTTGTCTATTTACTTTTAGAGAGTTAATTAGACCTTCTTTTGCTGTGAGCTGCTCTTGGAAGTCATTGATAACAGGCTCTACTGCTTTAAGTGTATCGATTATTTTTATAATTTGTTTATTATGTTGACATTTTTTACATGCATTTTTAATCTCGTCATATTCATACCATAGTTTTTCTATTTTCTGGTTATCTGCATTTGTTTTTTCTATTATTAGCTTACCTGCGTTTATCAATCCGGTGGAATTTATGCGTCCGTTGCTATTTATATCAGATAAAATTTCGATAAGATCTTTTATGCTCCATAATAGCTTTTTATCTGTTCCTAAAAGCATCTCTATTTCAGTGTACACATTAATAAGCTCTTCGGGTACTGATGCTTGGTTTTTACTACATAAATTTTTTAGTATATCATACCCATTGATCCACTCTATTTTATCAGCATTACCTATGGATATACTTTTCAACTTATTTTTTATGCTATCCATTGTAGGATCTGATAGTAATAGTAAGTCTTTATTAATGGCTTCATGTACCTCGCCAAATTTTTTTAGAACTGTGTATAGGGCGTTATCATCTCTAGCACCTGCCTCTTTGATAAGCATGGCTACAAAACTATAGCAATTAATAGCTTTTTTAGGATTGCTTTGTATCCACCAGTCCTCACTTGTACTCAAACTACTTTTGACTAGGCCATTAAGCTCTTCTTGGCTCTCAATGCGCTTTAAACCGTTTAATTCTATAGTGTTCCAACAGCGGGCAGCATCTAAAATATGTTTTCTATAGGATTCATTATACCATAGTATTTCTTCAAATAATTCTTTTTTATCTCCGTAGTAATATTTTTGTCTGAATTTTTGAAAAATACCAGCTATGATTTTTTCATCTTCTTCAGAATTGAACTCATCTATGATGTTTTTGATTTTTTCTAGGTAGTTTGCTCTTTTACTTCCTGCATGTATGTACTCTTCTATACACTCTTCTAGGTATAAGATAGAGTTTTGATAAGCAGCCTCAATATTGTCTATTTCTGCTAAAATATCAACTCTTTGTTCACTATCTGCATTTACGGCAATACTTTTTTTATCCGCTAAAGTATCTTTTACGACCTCGTATGATGGCTGTTGTGTTCCACCATAATACCCATAACTAGGTATACTAAACTTAAGACCAAGACTATTATCTTCTTTTTTGACTTTTTCTATTATTACATCATATTTTAAAATCTGCGGAACTAATAATGCTTTGGCTTCTGGGCTACTAAACATATCATTATGCTTCATCGCTGCTATAGCATCTTTGCAAATAGATAGTAATTCCTCTGGCGATTTTTCTTTATGATAATTAAGCACATTTGTTATCACCTCTCTCTTTTGCGGATAGTCTACTAATATATTTTGATTAGCACTAACATCTAAATCTGCATTATCTGCTAACGAGCTTAAGGCTAGTGAGGTTACAGTAGCTGTAATACTACCATCTGCGTTAGCCGATAAATTGATACGTGACTTCCAACCATTATACTTACCAGTACCAGTAAATCCACCAGCTGATAATACAGTAAAGAAGGATAGTTCTTGTCCTAAATATTCATTTTTATTTAGCTCACTTGCTTTCTTATTTTCTTCACCCATTAAAACTGTCATCATCTCATTGATATCATTATCGCCTACTTGTTTCTCTCGCATTTGTTCAACCAGTGTATTGCGCACTTGTTTATTGAAATTGTCATATAATTCTTTTCGCTGTTGCTCTGTATCAATTATTTTGTAAGTGTGTTCAGCACCAGTAAACATACCTCTGTTATAGTCTGAGAGCATATCAGATTTTTCTTCAGAGACTTTTAAGGTCAGTGGCGTTTTGAATTGAATGTGCATAAAAAATTATCGGCGTATACTATATATGATATATAGTCTGTATTTATAAAAAAATCTTAAAATACCCCATGTATTTTATGGTAAAAAGTATACTTTTTGTCATTAATATGATTATGTAGATCTTATATTTAGATGATTAGAGCCATGCAAGTACTATCTAAGACAGATTTGTTATCCAAAGTAAGTCTCATTTCGGTTAATGAGGCCCTTGCTATTTTGGGTACAGCATTAACATCTTCGCTGTTTATACAATTTTCACATCATGGGATTAGCAAATACGATAGCAGCGTATTCACGCTGTTTTTCTATAGTTGGTTGAGTAGTAATGCTATTTTTTTTACTTATAAATATCGTGCTAATATACATAAAACTTACCAATATCTCTCTGAAAAAGAACTATTACTGTTCTCATCTATGTTATCACTTTTTTTCGTACTTTCTGTTAGTAATCATCATGCTATCTCATCTGGGTACGGAGCTTGCTTAGTTCTTGCTACTTTATTTCATCCAACACAATTTAATCTTATACCTAAAATTTTTAAGCAACTCATACGATGGCGACCCATACGTGCTACTGAACAATCTGAGTGGTACTATATGTCTATACATCCTGCAAAAATAGTCGCTGCAATACTGCTATACTCAGCAATGGCACCTGATTATATGCTGCCAGCACAAAGTTTAGGACTTACTTCTATTGGCATGTTACCAATAAATACCGTTTATTACTGGCTTATTTCCTGCGTACCTCTGCTTGCAGCTGGCTTGTATACTGGGCATCTTGCTTTAGATCAACGTAGTTCTTCTTTGGATACAGTAGATAAGGCAGCATTTTTAGTAAAACAATTAGTGGTTACTTCCACGGAATCGATTATTCATATTAACATGCTACTGGCGGCAAAATCCATTAAACTCAGTCGTATACACAATATTTGTTCTGGTGCAGTTATTGCTGCTCTTGGTGTTAGTTGTTTAGGGGATATTAAGCTTCCGCTGGGAGAGCACTCAGAGATACTTACCTACTTGATAGGTATTGCTTTATTTGCCTATATTGGCTTTGATGAAATAGCACCTGCTATTCTTTTTGGCTTTATGCATGAAAAAGATAGTGCAGTTATGATTGCTTTAGCCACAGTCGCAGGTCTAGCTTATAATAAAAGCTATCAACAAAATGGATGGCTGATTAGTCCGATTTTAACCCATATGGCAGTTAATTGCTCTCACTTTTTTGGTATTTACTCCCCATTTCCTGATAGTTTGAAAAGTTATGTTTCACGTGAAATTCCTGATCATATTATCGTTACTTATCCTAAAAAGGCAAATAACAAAGATGCCCCGAGTTTATCCCACAAAGATGAGTGTACTTTGTTTGACCATTTTGTTAAGTCACCTGTTCATAAGAATCTAGTATCGCCGCAGTTGTTGCAACAGGCTATTCGGTATACTTCTGATAATGAGCATAAGAAAAATAAATAGCGTCTATTTACCGGCTTTTTCTATTAGTGATTTATTAGATAAAATCATATAAACCATTAATTTAAATGCATTAATTGACTATTAAAACACATACTAATACAATGACACCATTAAGATAACAGGCGTATTATGAACACAGAACATAACAGCTACAACGGCTTTTATAATGACCCTAAATATCCGCAAGGCTTCCGTCTTATTCGCGTCAACCAAGACGCTAGTGTGACCATCTATGGCAAAGACTCCCAAAATGAGAAGGTATGGTGTATATCTGGCACACTCAATGATGATAATACTATTGTGTTAAATGATACTAGTGAAAATCCTGCTTTTGATAAATATAATGCCACGCTTGAAGATGGTAGGCTGCTTTGGTTTAATTCTGAGAAAAACCAGCCTGAGTCTCAGTGGGAGAAAAAAAAGTTAACACAAGTTACATCTACTAACCCTGTTATAGAACGCCAACACCCTGGGAAAACCTATACTTATCTCGATAAGGCAAAAATAGCGCTTTATAGAAAAATTGAGAGCAACCTGCGCTACCCTGAAACAATTGTAAGTCAATCAGCATCATGGCATACTAATGTTAGTAACGTGCCCTATACTGCATCGGTGATTGATGGTGTGCTACTGGTAATGAGTTTGCTTGCTTGTGTAATCAGCCGCAGTTTTATTTAAGTACCACAATAGGTATATTGTACTCGCTCTTCTTGTTTAGGTGCTAGTTCATATTCACCGGTCTCATCTCTTAGGCTATACGGGCTGCTTAATGCATTTATCAGTTCTTGTATTATACTATAGTCTCCATTGCTACATGCAGATAAGGCTTTTTGGACTTGGTGATTTCTTGGAATTATCACTGGGTTATTTTCTTGCATGGTTTTAAAAGAAGCTTTTTTGGTTTTTGCTATAGCTGCTTGCCATCTTAGATACCATTTTTCTAATGCTTCATCATCTTCAAACTCTTGATCATAAGCCAAATCTTTGAAAGTATTGGTATAATCTTTTTTCTTGTCTTGCATTAGTGATAATAAATCTGTAACTAAAGCGTAATTTTTTTGATTACACTCAAGTAAACCTAGCTTATCACACATCATTTTTTGGTATTTTTTAATATAGTTTACTTTAAACCCTGCAAGCATTGTATTAGCTATTTGTTCAGCTTTTTGCTTATCGTTATCAATAAAATCTAATAGTGTGTAGGCAAATCTTGCTAAATTCCATTGTGCAATTACCGGCTGGTTTTGATAAGCGTAGCGACCATATTTGTCTATAAAGCTAAAAACTGTATCAGGATGGTAATTATCCATGAATGCACATGGACCGTAATCTATGGTCTCACCAATAATACTCATATTGTCTGTATTCATTACTCCATGAATAAAGCCCACTCGCATCCATTGTACTAATAGATCTTCTTGGTTTGTGATAACCGCTTTTAATAAGGCTTGTGCTTTATTTTGAGCTTCGTTAAGTTCTGGGTAGTTGTATTTTATTGTATAATCAATTAATGCCTGTATTTTATCTTTATCCTGTAAACTGTATGCATACTCAAAACTGCCTACGCGTATGTGTGATCGCGCAATACGAGTCAATACTCCTGCGGTTTGCTCTGTATATTCTTGTATTCGACTGCCTGTTTTAACTACAGCTAAAGAGCGTGTTGTTTGAATACCTAATGCATACATAGCTTCACTAACTATATATTCTCTTAACATTGATTCCAATGAGGCTAGACCGTCTCCCGTTCTAGAATAAGGTGTTGGTCCAGAGCCTTTTAATTGCAGATCTAAATAGGTTTTATCACTAAGCTGTAGACTGCCCAGCATGTGTGCTCTACCGTCACCGAGCTTAGTGTAATATCCGTATTGGTGCCCTGAATAAGCTAATGCTAAAGGTATAGAGCCTGTAATTATATGGTTACCACAGAAAATATTAGCTTTACTATGACTATCAATGTTCTGTGTTTCCAAACCTATTGCTTGAGCTAGCTTATCATTATAGAGTACCAGCTCTGGGTGCTTGATTGCTTTGGGTGATGACTTTGCGTAAAAAATATCTGGTAGTTCTGTATAGATTGGTTTAAGCTGCACTGTAAATACCCCTGTGTATACTGATTATTAATGCTGGATTTGCAAACAATATCTGTGCTATTTTAGCATCAATTACTTCTAAAAAACATTATTTGTATTGTATTTAATTTATATATCATTTATACTCATAAAAAATTTTTATCAATAAAATCATCGGATAAAAGAGGTGTATTTTTATTTTTAGCATTAAAAATATATGCCATTAAAAAACAAGGTCAAGTTCTATGCCCAGCACGCAAATACAAAACTTAATTACATCATGCTCTATAGATGTATCACAGTGTGGCGACTACAAAAGCTTTTTTACTCAGCTATCTTCTATATCTGCGCAAAATATAGATCAGGTTGCTCTTCTTGATGCTATGATTGCTGCTGTGGAATATATACCTGAGTGTAGTGTTGAAGCGTTCTATAAAGCACTTGAGCATGACTTTATAGATAAAGATAAGATTTTATCTACTCTTTTTCAAAAAGAGGATAAGATTCCAAAATTAGTACATAAAATACGCTCTTGCCCAGCAACTTGTGGCTTGCATATAAAGTATGCTTTATACTTTTTAATTAAGTATGATTATTGTGATTACGCCGGCTCTTTTCTTCGTGTGTTAAGTTTAGAAGAAGCCCAAAATCTAAGTCATCGTGATTACTTTTTTATACTTAAATCTGGAATAGAAAATCTATCTATCCAACTTTGTCACACAATTATTGCAATGCATAACGGCAAAATTTCTTGGGATATACTTTATATCAATGAACATTTAGATGTTAAGCTGCTTCTTTCTCACCCTCAGTTTTTTGCTGATGAGGATCTTGCTATTGATGCAAATCATCGTAAATATTTGCCTCTACAATCTTGGTCTTTACTTCATCAACTTGCGCTAAGACCAACAAATGAAAATAAATCATCGCATGATGCGCATATGACTATTGTCCAAATGATTTTCACTCATTTAGCTGATAATCACTGTATTAACTATGCTATAGGATCCTCACTTACACCACTTGTAGTAGCAACAAACTTTGCTGATAATAGAAAAGTTATTGAACAGTTTTTAGCATTTGGCGCCAATGTTTGTGATATAGCTATAAATAATGTGATTGCCTCTAAAGAGAACTTACTATTAGACACGTTATTAAAAAAAATGTCAGCTAAAGCGTGTATAGCCTCTACTATTTTAGACAATGCCTATGATAGTAAAAACACTATTGCCGTATGTTTGCTCTTAGCTAAAGGTGCTAAATACCAGCATATCATTGAAAATAAACTCTCAAAATATAAAATAACTACGGATTATAATATAAGTGACTTGATTAATAGCTACAACAGCTGTCAACCATCAGATCAAGCTATTCTATTTCAATATGCAATTGATTACTTTTTAGATCAACATGATATTAATACCGCTGCAAAGCTATTTCATTGCATTCCTTGCTATCAAATATCTCTATGTAGAATTTCTTATAATATCCCTCGACTAATGCTCGAATATAATCGTGTTCTTACTAAAGGCTTGAAATACCTAAGTGCAGATTTGGATGAAAATAACATTATACTTGCACAACTACATCTCGAAAGCCCTATTTTTTCTTATTACTTCCAATATGATATATTTCTAAAGTTAAAAAAAGTTTTTCCTGAATTTAAAACTTTAGATGTGCGATATCTAGATATAGAGGCCTATACTAAAGCTATTTGCGCTGATGATTTGTTGTATACCTATCGTCAACAGCACTGGCTACGTATTTTACGATCTGTAAACTCTAATGCTCCTAATACCGCTCTTTCATTAGGTCTAATAGCTAACTTTTATTCTCAAGATTATGCTACATTAAAATTATATCTTGCTGAGCTTCCTTTAGAAGCAACACTGGCTGATTTATATAAAGCTGAGCTTTTAAAGAATGTTATTCCTGATAATTTAATACAAAATAGTGTTTTAAAAGCAACGCATACGCTGCTATGTGCACTAGCTGCTGAGAACATTGATACTAATCTTTTTGAGAAAATATACCCTGTTTATTTTCTTATGCTTATGGCTGCACCTGAGAAAACTAATACTGCTGAATATCTACGCACTTTTATTACACATTACGATTCTTTTGGTTTTTTTGATAAAACTTATAGCTCTCATTTTGTAAGTTTATTTAAGCAATGTCGTGGCAATCTACAATGTCATCCACATACTCATGCAGCAGATGAGCTAACTTTTTACGAGCATATGAAATTTCTTTATACATTTGACAAGTTCTCTCATTTCACTATACCTAATCAAGATGTTGCTAATAACCCTGTTCTTTTACCAGAGCGTACCGTTTTATACTCCCAGCATGCACGCATTATTGAAAATATTGTTAATAACAATAAAAGCCAGTATGTAGAACAACTAAACGGTATAAAACAAACTATACAAAGTGGTTCACAACTTCGCATACAGCTTGCACAAAAAGATGAAGAATATAAACAAGAGATTACAAATCTGCAGCATGAGATTACAAATCTTCAAAAAGAGCGGTCTGAGCTGAGCGCCCAATTTTTACTAGCGAGTGAGTTTAAGCCAGCTTCATCCTCGCCTACTGTAGATGTACAAAAACTAAAGACACGTGAAAAGTCACTACAAAAAGAGAATAATGCGTTAAGAGCAAAGTGTAAAAATGCTGAGTCAGAAAATGCAGAGCAAAAAAAATTCATAGCCAAATTAGAAAGAGCTAATGAAACGATGGAAAATAACAATAAGGACCTGCTTACAAGCATTTCTTTTTTTGAAGAACAGGCTAATAACTTTGATCAAAAAGCGGAAAAAAATTCTTTAGATATGGCAAGGCATAGTGATTGCTCCACCCAAACAGCTCCTGTAATTTTTAACGAAATGGTTAATACAATGATACAGTGTATATCTGATTCTACAGATGAGTTACAGCAACATCTTAGCCAAGAGTATGGTGCTATTAATCCTCTACCAGCACAAATTAACTCCATCAAGCATAGTCTTTATACTCTAGCCATTCAGCTTAATCAAAAATCACTGATACTCCCAAAGTACTATATGCCTGGTGATCTTTATGCATTTGATACAATTATTACATCTTTCCTTAATTACTTACATAGCAAGCTAAATACTACTAGTAATAGTATTCAAATAGGTATGTGTGATTATAATGCTGCATGCTATTTACATGCTTATCTAACTAAGACACCTGTATACTTAACATGTTCGGAACAGCCTGAGCTGAATATTCGTGTCAATGCTGATAAAGAAGAGCTTGGTGAATTTGCAAATCTACTTAGCATATGGTGCCAGCAATCAAATTGGCGTAACTATGTAGAAGATGATAATTACATGGTAAAGTTTTCTTCAGGCCACTCTCAGTCAATTGTCTTTAATATTTGTTTGACAGCTCATGATAAGCCTTATGATAGTTACGTATTTCTACCCTGGCATCCAGAGTCTGCATGCTTTCTATTACCTAGGATCAGTCCAACTCAAACAAGCTTTTATTTTGGTCAGGGCACTTCTGCACATAACCCCTGTCCTTTTCTAAAAGATGCCGCGCCCTTAGCACTACACCTGTACGATGCTTTTCGGCAAACTAATACTGATCCTAGCAATATAATAGATCTACTTTTTAGATCTGCTACTGCTGAGAATATTTTATTCTTGTTACAAAACTATCTTACTCAGTATTTACACACCCATGGAACATATATTTTTGAGATTTTAGCGACAAAACTTGCAGATGGCCAATCTCTATTTGCTAAACTGCTCCCAAACAATAGTTTTAGTAGTTATGATTGGCAATATTTTTGTAATATTTGCTCTGATCCGGCAGAACCTGTTGAGGTACGTATGGCAATATTATTTTTATTTGTGCTAGATTCTCCTGATACAGCTTCAGAAGATAAAAAAATCACTTTTAATACCTTTGATGAGAAAACTTATATGTTTGACTTTGAAAAGAAAGAGTATATTCTTCCAGAGAAGTATGCTCAACTTATAGCAAGTAAGGCTTTAGAATGGCAGAGGATGAAAGCAGAATTTACGACAGCATTTACAGTTAGCTAAAATGCGCTTTTATCTTTTGACTTAGCATCCGCGATATTGCTACTGCTATTATACAGGGTGCAATAAAGCTAAAATCAAATAATTCACCTACGAATAATACTGTGGCTATAGGCAAATCCATAACGCAAATTAATGAAGATGCTATCCCTGTAACCATAAATAATGTCTGTAGGCCATCAATAATGGGTATTACATTGTATATAGTAAGTATATGGAATAGGGCACTTGATGAAACTGACCCCACAAAAATAGCTGGTACTAGTAACCCTGCACTACCTCCTGATATAATTGTAAAGCCGGTTAAAAATAGCTTTAAGACAACTATTACTACTAACATCTGCCAACCGTGGGCTATTTCATTATGATGGGCTGTTTCAAATAAACCCACAATGGTCTCTTCACCAACACCTAAAATATGATGTGGGTTCAAGTCATAATAATGATACATAAATATCGCTGTTATTGCGCATAAGAATGCGCCTATAGGTGCATGGATCATTGTTGGAATATGCGCAAATACCCTGCGTATTAAGGCGAATATTGCTAATAATCCGATACCACTTGGAATACTAGCAAATACAGTTACGACCACGACCATTAGATACTCAAATGGCGTGTAATGTACTGCGTGACTCTGTATGTTAAATAAGGCTTGGGCATCAAGTATGTGGTTAGATAAAATAAAAGCGACCAATGACGAAATAAAGGAGCATATCAAAAGTCTATAGACGAATTTACAGCCAAATACTAACTCTAATGCGAATACAGCTCCGGTGAGTGGCGCATGTAATAATGTTGTAATAGCTGCAGAAATGCCGCACATCTCTAATACTCGCAACCAAAGTACATCTTTTACTTTGAATACTTTTGCTATTCCAGCACCGATATGCTGGCCTACGGGAATTGCTGGACCTTCTATACCACCACTACCACCTACACCCAATGTCATAATAGTTACTAGTACACGCTTGATAGCAACAGTGAAAGTTCCTTGAGAAAAAGTTTTATCTATAATTGCATCTGGTGTTTTATCATCACTATAGGTTTCATGAAAGTGTTTTAGCGCTTTAGATGCACCGTCTCCGAATGCGTCTTTAAACCATGTTAGCTGATAAAAATATGAGCGTATTGTCGCAAAAAATACAATGGTTGTTATAAAGAATATATTGCTTTGTGAGAATAACTGTTCTTTTGTCAGTGTTGCGATAAGATAGTGATTAGCATGTAGTACCATACGCATCATAATAGATGTTAACAACCATGTAATTGCAGCTACAATGATTACACTTATGGAGAACATCCAGCCGTTGACTCTGAGCTCTTTGAGATCCGAGCTATCTCTGCCAACACTAAATTTGTCTGATAACTTAAGGTTTGCCATATACTCTTGGTGCTAAGCTTTTTTTAATAGTACACACTTAAGCACTATGAGGTCAAATTATTTATGTAAGACTGTGGCTATGCTCGGATAGATTGTTTTTTTTCAAGTTCTCATCTACATTCAACAATACTGTATTTATGCCATTTTGTTTATGCGCGAATAGTGAATGATTCGCTATTGTTTTTTGCATACTTTGATCTTGATTTTCTTTATCTATTGCACTTAGCTCTCTTCTGAAAAAATCAAATCTATTTACTTTATGTAACTGAGAGCCATAGAAAAATTGTCTAGAGATCCGCTTAATATCATCAAAATATTCTTTATTAGGTTTTTCTGTAGTTGTTTTTTCAATACGTGCACTTATTACACCATCGCTTTGAGGAATATAGTAGAATGATTTTTTTGCTTTGTCTCTATTTTTACTTGTCTCAGTATTAGAGTTTATCATAACCATGTATTGCGCACTTTCTAAGTAATCTTGACCCATTAAAGTAATAAAATACTCTTGTATTACATTCTTATTATCTTGAATGTTTGTATTTGATAAACTACCCACGCCAGCAGTATTGAATACTATTGGGGCATTAATATTGGTTATATTAGCTACGCGCTGTTGGCTAAAACTAACTCCATGTTCTTGAAGATATGCTTTTAACTCATGCATAAGCCTATATTTATCTATAAAAACAACATCATCATATGCAACCATAGGATGCTGTACACTATTACCAAAATCAAGCAGTACTTTCTTTGGCTGCAT
>MDTB01041826.1_pt1 | contig 12638 bp, 15 predicted proteins | sample 811161 | NCBI WGS metagenome assembly MDTB01 (sample SAMN05326650, study PRJNA326480) | marine metagenome | isolation source: seawater | place: Mediterranean Sea | collected 2009 | reverse complement strand
TTGGAAAATTAATAAAAATAAATGTGAAAGACATTCAATTTAGTTAAAATTTTAATGATAAAAAATAATTTTAAAAGGAATATAATTTTTATCTCTATCTTTATCTTAATATTTACCTTCGATCGATTATCTAAACTATATATTTTAAATTTGGCTGAGATAAATGAAACTTTGAATTTATATGTAACTCCTTTTTTAAATTTTTATTTGATTTGGAATAAAGGTATAGCTTTTGGCTTATTTTCATTTGATAAAAACTTTATTTATACTTCAATAACTTTTTTAATTATATTTATAACTCTTGTTATTTTAGTACTTGCTGTAAGATCCAATGATTATAAAGGTTATTTTTTTATTATTATTTTTAGTGGGTCTATTGGAAACTTGTATGATAGGATTTATTATTCTGCAGTGCCAGATTTCATAGATTTTCATATTAACAACTATCATTGGTTTATTTTTAATGTAGCTGATATATTTATTACACTAGGTGTGATATGCCTTATTTTAGATGAATTATTTTTTTATAAAAAATCTGATGAAATTAAATAAACATTTAATAATTATTATAATATCTATTTTTTTAGTTTCAGGATGTAAATCTGTTAAAGAAACTTTATCTGGTCAAAAAAAAGAAAATACTGATGAATTTTTAGTTAAAAAAAAAAATCCTTTAATTTTACCACCTAACTTTGATGAGCTTCCTAAACCGCAAGAAGAAAATAATGAAGTTGAGAGTGAAGATGGAAATATAGATTTGTCAGGAGTTTTAAGTGAGACAGAAAATAAGCAAAAAGAGGACAAATCACAAAATAATTCTTTAGAAAAATCAATTTCAAAAATATTAAATAGTAATTAATGTTATCTAGTAATATTAGGTTAAAAAATTTTAATTTTAAAGTTGATAATAAAGAAATAAAAAAAAACTTAAAAAAACTTTTAAGTGAAGATAATGAGATATTAAATTCTCTTAAACCTTCTTATAAATATTCATATAATAAAAAATTAATTGAAAAAAATAAAAAAATAAAATTTTTGTCAATTATTGGAATGGGTGGTTCTATTCTTGGATCAAAGGCAATATATGATTTTTTAAAATATAAAATTAAAAAGGAAATTACTTTCCATGATAATTTAGTTTCAAATTCAAAAATTTATAAAAAAAATATAAACATAGTCGTTTCGAAATCAGGAAATACTCTTGAAACGATAGCAAATGCAAATGTTTTGATAAAAAATAAACAAAAAAATATTTTCATTACTGAATCACATAACAGTTATTTAAGATCACTCGCCTTTAAAATTAAAGCGGATATTGTGAATCATAATAATTTTATTGGAGGAAGGTATTCTGTTTTATCAGAAGTAGGTATGTTGCCAGCAGAGTTTATGGGATTAAGTGAAAAAAAATTTAAACAGTTTAATAATCTTATCAAAAATAAAAAATTTATTAATTTATTAATTTCAAATGTTAGCAGTATATTATTCTTTATTAAAAATAAGAAATTTAACTCTATAATTTTAAATTATGATAGTTCCTCTCATAATTTATTTATGTGGTATCAACAATTAATAGCAGAAAGCCTTGGCAAAAAAGGAAAAGGAATATTACCGATGATTTCATCGATGCCTAAAGATAATCATAGCTTGATGCAATTTTATTTAGATGGTCCTAGAAATAACTTTTTTACATTTTTTCATGTGAAGGAAAAAAAAGTTTTAAAAATTAATAATAATGAGATTCTTCAATCTTATAATTATCTTAAAAATCAAAATCTAGAAAAAATAAAATTTTCTCAAAAATTAGCTACTGAAAATGTATTTTTAAAAAAGAAAATACCATTTAGAAGTTTTGAAGTTTTTAATAAAAATGAAAAATCACTCGGTGAATTATTTTGTTTTTTTATTTTAGAAACAATATTGCTTGGAAGAGCGCTAAAAGTTAATCCTTATGATCAACCTTCAGTAGAATTAATTAAAAAAGAAACTAAAAAAATTTTAATTTAGATAAATTTTCCAAAAATAATTTTTGAAATACCATAATTTTTTTCTTCTAAAATTTTAAAAAAATTAGAAAATTCATCTTTTTCATCTTTATGTCTGTGAATTATAATTATACCATGTTTAGTAATTATTTTTGCTTGTAGTATTTTATTTAAAAGTTCAGATAATTTTTTTTTATATGGAGGATCCATAAAAATGATTTCAAATTTTTTTTTAAAGATATTAAAATTTAGTTCTTTAAATATGTCTTTTTCAACAATTGTAGATTTCTTTGCACAATTAAGGTCTAAAATATTTTTTTTTAAAATAGGTAATACTTCTTTATAGTTTTCTATAAATGTAACATAAGATGCTTCTCTAGATAGGCATTCTAATCCGAAAGATCCAACTCCAGAGAATAAATCTAATATTTTTGAAGCTTTAATTCTTGTCTTAAATTTATTTGAATGTTGTAAAATATTAAATAATGACTCTTTAGTTAAATCTTTCAACGGTCTAGTATAAGTATCTTTAGGATTAAGAATTTTTTTACCTTTAAAATTACCAGATATTATTCTCATTCTTGAATTACTTTATGACCAATATCTTTACGAAAAAATCCATTGTCCCAGTTTAATAATTTTAATATTTTAAGTATTTCATCCCTACTTTGTTTAAAACTTTTTGAAAGATAAACAAAGTTTAATACTCTTCCTCCTACTGAACAAACTTCGCTTTCAATTATTTTGGTACCTGCATGATAACAAAACATATTATCATCAAGTTTTATTTGATTTAATCTTTTTATAGGTATATTTTTTTTAAATTCTTCTGGATATCCCTTTGCACATAAAACTATACTTAAACTTTTTTTATTATGCCAATTTATTTTAGTTTTATCTAAAGATCCTTCACAACAGGATAGTAGAATATCTAATAAATCAGACTTAAGTTTTGGCAAAATAGTTTGGCACTCTGGATCTCCCATTCTTACATTATATTCAATTAAATAAGGTTCATTTTTAACAATCATAAGACCCGCATATAAAAAACCTTTATAATCTGTACCAAGCTCTTTAAGACCTTTAATTGTAGGTTTTATTATTTTTTTAATTATTTTTTCTTCTAATGAATTATTAATTAATCTTGAAGGAGAATAGGCTCCCATTCCACCAGTATTTTTTCCTCTATCTCCTTCTAAAACTCTTTTATGATCTTGAGCTGTCTCGAAATTTTTTATTGTTTTTCCATCACTTATAATAAAATAGCTCATTTCTTCTCCATCAAGAAATTCCTCAACAAGTAAATTTTTAGCTAAACCGAATTTTCCATCGAAAATTTCATTAATTGCTTCCAGAGCTTTATTTTTTTCTTCACATATATAAACACCTTTTCCTGATGCTAAATTGTCTGCTTTTATAACTATAGGAAAATTAGAATTACTTATAAATGTATTTGCATCTTTTTTATTAGTAAAAACTCCAAATTTTGCAGTTGGAATTTTATATTTCTCACAGAGATTTTTTGTAAAAATTTTTGAACCTTCAAGCTGTGCAGCTGTTTTGTTAGGACCAAATACTTTTATTTTTTGTTTTTCTAAAAAATCTACGATACCATCTACAAGAGGTTTCTCTGGACCAATAATAATTAAATCTATCTTTTCAGAAATGATAAATTTTTTAAGATCTTCAAAATCCTCCAAATTTATAGAAATATTTTTGGCTATTTTAGCTGTACCTGCATTTCCTGGAAAACAATAAATTTCTTTAACTTTATTTGATTTTTTTAAGGTATGACATATAGCATGTTCACGGCCTCCACTTCCTATTATACCAACTTTCATGTATTAATATATAAACTAAAAATGAATAAAAAATTAGCAAAAATAAAATATTTGGCAAATAATTTTGAAATCCTAGAAAATGGAGATCACGTGTTGTGTGCAATTTCTGGTAAACCTATTAGATTAGAAGAATTAAATTATTGGAATGTTGACTTACAAGAACCTTACTATTCATATAAAGAAGCCTTTTTAAAAAGAGAAAAATTAGAAAAAAAATAAATTTACTTCCATCGATTATGAGACCATATCCATTGGTCTGGATTTTTAATAATCATTTTTTCTATAATATGATTTAAATCAAGAGTTATATCCTCAATTGATTTATTATCTGTGTATTTTATGGGATTACTGACAGTTAATCTAAAATTTATTTTATTAATTCTCTCAATATAAATTGGTACAATTTTACAATTAAATTTTTTTACAAACTGAGCAGGTATTGTGGTTGTATATGCTTCATGATGAAAAAAATTTGATTTGATACTTTGAGATACTCTTTGATCTACCATTAAAGCAATAGAATAATTTTTTTTAAAGTATGAGAGTAATAGTTTTGTTCCAGCAATACCTTTTTTAATTTGGTTTTTACATATGTATTTTTTTCTAATCTTTTCCATAATAAAATTTAAAAACTTATTATTCAAAGGTCTATAAACTGCAGCTAAATCAATACCAGATTTTTCAATTTGCATAGCCATTAATTCAAAGTTATTAAAATGTCCGGATATGAATACTACTGGCTTTTTATTTTTCTTTATTTCTTCTAAAATATCTTGACCAACAATTTCCAAATTATTATTTAATTTCGATTTTCTAAAATCTTTTAAAAAAACATATTCTGATAATATACGTCCATAATTGCCCCACATATTATTAATTATTTTATTTAAGTCTTTCGTCTCAATTTTGGGAAAAGCTTTAAGAATATTTTGTTCTATGAGTTTTCTTGACCGAAAAAGAGGTCCAAAAATTTTGAAAAGAATATTAGATAAATTTGATGCAATTTTTAAACCTAATATTTTAAAAATAAAAAAAAGAATAAAGATAATTAAAAATTGTAAAAAATATTTTATAGATTTCATATTTTTGATTTAATAAAAGAAATTAATTCATCCTCTCGTCTTATGATTAAATCAATCTCTAAAAAATTGATATTGTTTAAGTTTTCTTTTGGAATTTTGACAAAATCTTTTTCTGTAGTAATTATCTTAGCTTTTAAATTTTTTGCAATTGATTTTATTTCTTCTATATCTTCTTTTTTATATTGGTAGTGATCTGGAAAATTAATTTCTTTAATTATGTTGAATTTTTTTTTTAATAAAGTTTCTTTGAAACTATCTGGATTTGCAATTCCAGAAAAAATTAAGTATTTATCTTCAATATTTAATTTGTGAGTATTAATTGGATTATAGAATGTTTCAAAAATCTTTATATTTGAGTCTATTTTTCTAATTGAATTTTTAATATTTGAATTATCTTTTTCATTCCCGTTAAGAAATATTGCATCATATTTTAATATACTTTTTAGTTTTTCTCTAAGTGGCCCTGAGGGTATTAAAAACCCATTTCCGATCCAATTAACATTATTGAAGCAAACAAAACTAAGATCATATTTTAAATGACTATCCTGTAATCCATCATCAAATATTGCAACATCAGCATTATCTCTTATTGCTTCATTGAGGGCATCAACTCTTTTTTTTTTACAATACAGTTTTGTTTTTGAATTAAGTAGTTTTTGTTCATCTATTTGGTTTTTGTAAAATTTTTTTATAGTAGCGGTTTTAAAATTAAGTTTTTTTAAAATTTGATCTAATTTAATTGTTAAAGGAGTTTTTGCTGTTCCACCAACATATATATTTCCTAAGCAAATAGTTTTTATATTTTTATTATTGCTAATTTTTTTTAAACTTAAAAAATAATTGTTCATAATTATTGGTATGGTGAATGGAAGTAATAAATATGATATATAACTAGGTTTTTTAACATCCCAAAATTTAGGTTTTGTAGTTATCATTGCTAAATAAATTTTTTAAGCTCAACCAATGTTTTTTTTAGAATTTTTTCTCCCATAATTCTAATTTTATTATTGATATTTCTTGATCTTATATCTTTTTTAAATAAATCATTAATCTTTTTTATAAGTTGATTTTGATTATTTACTTTAAACGAAATTTTATTTTTACTTAAAAGATTATAAATTTCAGGAAAATTTGAAACTCTCGGTCCATGTAATATAGTACAGTTATATCTTGCGGGCTCTAAAGGGTTTTGTCCTCCCTCAACAGTAAGTGATTTTCCAAGAAAAACAATTTTACAAATTTTAAAAAAAGTTTTTGTTTCACCGTATGTATCAACAATATAAATTTGGGTATCTTTTGGTATTTTTTTATTTGTACTATGAAGATGAGTCTTAAGACCTAAATCAGAAAAAATATTAATTATTTTTTGGGTTCTTTGAGTATTTCTTGGAATTATAATTGTGATTAAATTATTAATCTTTTTTTGTAAAGTTTTATGTACTTTAGCAGCTATAAATTCTTCTCCTTCATGAGTACTTGCTGCACACCAATATTTTTTTTTAATTAAAAATTTTTCTAAATTTTTATTAACTTTTTTTTTTGAATCTAGAATACTCTCGGAAAATTTTAAATTACCAAGATCCTTTATATTTTCAACACCAAAATAGCTTAAATATTTTTTTGTTTCTTCATTTTGTGGATAAACATAAGTAAAACTTTTAAATAATTCCTTAGAGAAAGAGCCTAACTTTTTCCATCTTTTGAAAGATTTTTTTGTAATTCTTGCATTTAATAATATGTGGGAAATAGATTTTTTTTTTAAGTTAATGATTATGTTAGGCCAAATTTCAGAGTCTATAAAAATTGCAATACTTGGTTTCCAATAATCTAAAAATTTTTTACTTAGATAGTTTGTATCTAAAGGAAAGAATTGATGAACTGTTTTTTTAAACTTATATTTATCAAATATTTTTGCCGAACTTAAAGTTGAGGTAGTAATGAGAATTTGTCTTATATTTTTTTTTTTCTCTAATTTTTCAATAAGTGGAATGACGCTCATTAACTCACCTACACTTGCACCATGAAACCAAACTAACTTTCCATTATTTCTTTTTTGTGAAAAAAAAGTAAACTTTTCTTTAAATCTAATAATATGTTCTTTTTTTCTTATTAATCGAATTAAAATTATTAAAGGTGAAAAAACTAAAAAAAAATTAATTAATAATCTGTATATTAAAATCATTAACCTTTTTTAAGTTGTTTTTCATAAAAATTTTTATATATTCCTGAGCTTGATAGAAGTTCTTCGTGTGAACCATTAGTAACAATTTTACCTTCTTTGACAACGTAAATCATATTTGCATTAAGAATTGTTGAAAGTCTATGAGCTATTACTACAGTTGTTTTATTTTTTGTTAATAATGTTATAGCATTTTGTATTTTTTCTTCAGTATCTGAGTCTAAAGATGAAGTTGCTTCATCTAGAAGAATGACAGAACTTTTTTTTAACATGGCTCTAGCAATTGATAATCTTTGTTTTTCACCACCTGATAATCTCACACCATTTTCACCAATAATTGTTTCATAGCCATTTGGTAACTTTCGAATAAATTCGTCAGCATAAGAGTTTTTTGCTGCCAACATAATTTCCTCATCAGATGCCTCAAGATTAGCGTAAGTAATATTATTTTTAACAGTATCATCAAACAAAGTTGTTTCTTGACTAACTACTGAAATATTTTTTCTTAAAGAATAAATATTTACTTGGTGGATTGATTGATCGTCAATTAATATACTTCCGGAACTTGGATCATAGAATCTTGGAATTAAATTCAGTATAGTTGATTTTCCTGCACCACTTAAACCAACTAATGCAGTCATTTTTCCTCCTTTAATATATAAATTAGCTGATTTAAGAACTTTTTTTTCATCGTTACCATATTTAAAATTAACCTCTTTAAAGATTATATTTCCATCTTTTATATTTATGTTTGGCAGGCTTGGATTGTCTTTAACTTCATTAACCAAGTCAACAATTGGTAGAACTCTTTTTGCACCAGTGATACCTTGGTTAATAGCAATATTTAATCCTGCAAGAGATTTAACAGGTTGATAAGCAAGCATCATGGCAGCAAGAAAAGAAAAAAAGTTATTAATCTTTAGTTCTCCATTATCTATTAAAAGACCAGAATAAAAAATTAAAGCTGCAATCATTATACCTGTTAAAGATTCCATTATTGGAGTATTTCGATTGAAGATGACCATCATTTTAACAACTTTATCTTTTAATCCATCAATATCTTTAGCAGATCTTAAATTTTCATGATCTTCTTTTTGAAAAATTTTTATTAGTTTATGATTTTTAAAAATTTCAACTAATCTAGTAGTAAATACACCAGATTGAATCATTGTTTGGTCAGTAGCTTTAATCATTCTTTTTGCTAATGATCTAGCTACGAAAGATGCCATTGGGATCATTATTATTGCTAGAATTGATAATTTCCAATTTTGATAAAACATTACAGCCATCAAGCCTATTAAACTCATGCTATCTTTGAATACGTTTAGTAGAGCAGTGCTTATTAGGTTTACTAGCATATTTACATCATTGGTTAAATTTGAAATAAATTTACCAGTGTGTGCGCTATCAATAAAATTTGTATCAGATGCAATTAACGATTTAAGCATATCTTTTTGAACATCTGCCTTAAGTTCTTGTGAAACAGAAATCATTATTATTTTAGCCAAGTAAAGAGACATCCCTTTGGTAAAAAAAGCTAAAATAATTAAAATAGGAATTAAATATATAAGAGTTTTATCTTTTTCAATAAAAATTTTTTCAATTGCTGGATCAAGTAAATACGCAATTCCAGAAGTACTTCCAGCAACTAAAAACGAAAACAAAACTGCAATAATAATTTTTTTTAAATGTTTTATTGTGTAATCTTTAAAAAGTCTTTTAACAATATCAATATCTTTAACCATTAAAAAATTTTTCCTATTAAAATATTAGTTAAAATTATAAAACCTAAAAAATTATTACTTTTAAATATTTCTAAACAATTTATTGCACTTTCTTTTTTAAATTTTCTTATTTGAAATAAAAATAGATGAAAAGCTGGTAAAATTAAAAAAATAAAAAAAAGATTATTAAATTTCATAAAAAAACCAACTATTAATAGTGCTATTATAAAGATCGAGTAACATATTATTAAAAATAATTTTGGATTTCTTTTAAACTTAATTGATGTAGATTTCACTCCTATAATTTCGTCATCTTTTATATCTTGATATCCATATATAGTGTCGAAACCTAATGTCCAAAATATGGCTCCTACATAGAAAATTATTGCTAATAATTCTATTTTATTTGTAATACAGACCCACCCTAGGATTAATCCATAGTTAAAAGTAATACCTAAAAAAAATTGAGGCCAATATGTAAATCTTTTCATTAGAGGGTAGCTAAATGCTAAGGGCATAGAACTTAATGCTAATATGATAGTAAAAATATTAAAATTTAATAAAATTAATAAAGCGATATAGCAAAGAAAAGCTGCATAGGCTAATGCAAGATATATAGAGATTTTTCCAGATGCTATTGGTCTATCTCTTGTTCGAAAAACTTTTTTATCAAATTCTCTATCAAGTATATCATTTACAATACATCCAGCAGAACGCATCAAAACTGAACCAAAAAAAAATAAAGTTAGGTAAATAAAATACTTATTAAGACTGCTTGAAAAATTATAAGCCAGCGTTAATCCCCATGAACATGGCCAAAATAATAGCATATAACCAATTGGTTTTTTTAATCTTGTAAGTTCTATAAAGAGATTTAATTGTTTCATAATAATTTACTTGTAAATAGCAAAGGCTAGTTTCATAATCAAACTGATTCGTATGAATATAGATTACACAGTTACAGCACTAATGTTTCCAGCAATTCCACTATTAATGAATGTTTATAGTAGTCGATTTCATTCTTTAAGTATCTTAATTAGACAATTGCATGATGAGCATGTTTATGAAAAACATATTCCCCCTGAGTGGAAAAAACAGTTTATAAATTTGAGTGGAAGAATCACTTTATTGAGATGGACAATTATGTTTGCAGCATTTGGATTTCTGTTCAACATGCTTACAGTATTAGGTCTTTATTTAGATGAAATTTTCATAGCACGATTAATTTTTGGATCATGTTGTCTTTCAATGATAATCTCAATTTTATTTTTTATTAGAGAAATTCATATATCGACTAACGCTTTAAAACTTCATATGTCTGATATGGATGTTGATGTAAATTAGGGGATTATTACTGCAGGACCAATTAATAATCTAGACTCTAAATCTTTATGTGCTTTTGAAGCATCTTTAAGAGAATATTTTTTTGAAATTTTAACTTCAAATTTTTTTGATAATATTGCATCAAAAACTTTTTTTGCAGACTCTACAAGTTCTTCTCTTTTTACAGTATAATGTGCAATTGATGGTCTTGTAAAAAATAAGCCTTTTGCATTAATATCTTTTTTTACATCAATGGTGTCTACATAGCCAGACGCATTTCCAAATGCAACCATCATTCCTCTAATTTTTAAAGTTTCGATTGACCCCTTAAATGTTTTTATACCTACACCATCATAGACAACATCAATACCATTTTTACCAACAATTTTTTCAACTTCTTCTACAAAATTTTTTTCAGAATAATTAATAACATGATGGCAACCATTACGTTTTGCTATTTCCTCTTTTGATTTAGATCCAACTGTTCCAATTACTTTAGCTCCTAATGAATTTGCCCAAGAACATAAAATTTGACCAAGACCACCAGCTGCTGCATGATATAATACATTATCACCTTTTTTTAATGAATAAGCTCTATGCAATAAATATTCTGCAGTAATTCCTTTTAATGTAATGCATGATGCTACCTCATCAGAAACTTCATCAGGAACTAAAATTAATTTTTCTTCTGGCATTATTTGTTTTTCTGAATAAGCGCCAATAGGCATTGATGCATGAGTAACTCTATCGCCAGCCTTAAATAAAGTTACTTCTGATCCAATTTTTTCAATAATTCCACATGCTTCAAGCCCTATTCCGCTAGGTAGTGGAATGGGATAAAGACCTGTTCTATGATAAACATCAATAAAATTTAATCCTATAGATGAATTTTTTATTAAAACTTCTTTTGGTCCCGGTTCTACAATTTCAACATCTTTAATTTCTAAAACTTCTGGTCCACCAAATTTTTCTATTTTAATTGATTTCATCTTTATTTTACAAATGTACCATTATGATAATCTTGAACAGCTTGCAAGATTTCTGCTTTAGTATTCATTACAAATGGTCCGCCCCTAGCAATTTCTTCATTAATAGGTTTTCCTGAAACCAATAAGAATTTAGTATCCGATTTTGCTTTCACAATTAAACCTTCACCTTTTGTTAATATTATTAAAGTACTATTTTTAACATTATCGTGTTTATTTTTACCAATTTCAATTTCTCCATTTACCAAATAAATAAAAGTATTATGAGTAGTGGGGAGTTTAAAATTAAATTCTTTATTTTTTTTTAATTCAATATCAAAATAAACTGGTTCAACATTATGTCTTTTTACAGGACCTTCTGCTTTTTCAAATTTACCAGCAATAACTTTTACTAGCTTATCACCATCTTTATGAACACTCATTTTATCAGCATCAATATAAATATAATCTGGTTTACTCATTTTTAATTTTGCTGGCATATTAATCCATAATTGGAAACCATGAAGTTTTCCTTCAGACATTGCTGGCATTTCAGAATGAATTATTCCACTTCCAGTTTTCATCCACTGAACGTCACCAGGTTTCATTTTACCTTTAGCTCCTGTACTATCTTGATGTTCAAACTCGCCTGATAACATATAGGTCACAGTTTCTATTCCTCTATGTGGATGAGCGGGGAAACCTCCTATATAATCATCTTTATTCTCAGACCCAAATTCGTCTAGCATTAAAAAAGGATCAAAATAATTTGGTTCGACACCAATACTTCTTTTTAGTTTAACTCCAGCACCATCAGACGATATGATGGGATTTATTATCTGATTTACTTCAATATTTTTCATTTATTCAAATTAATTTAATAAGTTCGCTTAAATTTTTTATTTCGTTTTTAGGTTTATAATCAAGATTGTCAAAAATACTATTGTTTCTATTGACCCATATAGAAGTGTACCCATAATTTCCAGCACCGGATACATCCCAGGTATTTGCACTTAAGAATAAAATTTCATTTTTTTGAATTTGATATTTTTGTATTGGTAAATCATAAACTTTAGAGTCTGGTTTATAAACTCCAACTTGTTCAATAGAAAATAAATCATCAAATAAATTATTTAATTTATTACTTCTAACTAATTCATTTAGAAGAGAAGGGGTTCCATTTGAAAGAATAGCTAATTTAAAATTTTTTTCTTTTAATGTTTTTAAGATTTCTGGAACTTCTTTAAAAGGTGAAAGAACTTTATATAAGTTCAATAATTCATTTTTCATTGAAGGGTCAATATTAAAAGCTTTCATAGATTTATCTAAACTTTCTTCAGTAATTTGCAAAAAATCTTTATGTCTTTTCATTAAACTTCTAAGCCAAGTGTATTCTAATTGAGTAGTTCTCCAATAATTTGCGAAACTTTCCCACTTATCTCCTATCTTATCTTTGCTTTTTTCAGCAGCTGAATTTACATCAAACAATGTGCCATAAGCATCAAAAATTATTGCTTTAATATTTTTCATAAACTAACT